>ENA-OVGR01000949-OVGR01000949.1-human-gut-metagenome-genome-assembly--contig:-NODE-949-length-28860-cov-11.693491_pt1 | contig 28860 bp, 27 predicted proteins | sample MGYA00237775_ERZ505429 | MGnify/ENA primary metagenome ERZ505429 (study PRJEB26158, sample SAMN06016345) | human gut metagenome | biome: human gut; feature: ankylosing spondylitis patient; material...
AGCATGACGCCCTTGCTGCGGCCGGTGGTGCCGGAGGTGAACATCAGCATCATCAAATCATCGTGGCCCACGCAGTTGGTCAGCTCGCCGGGGGCAGTATCCTTATAGCAGTCCATGGGGCGGAGCTTCGGGCCGTAGGCGGCTTCCAGCTCGGCGCGGCAGCCGTAGTCGATGCCGTCGTTCAGGATGAGAGCGGGCTCCACGAGGCCCAGCTCATATTCCAGCTCGTCCCAGGTCTTTTTCTGGTTCAGGGTCACGAGGACGCCGCCGGCGAGGATGATGCCGAAGGACGCCACGCAGAATTCATAGCAGTTCCGGCTCAGCAGAACGATGCGCCGGCCCTTGATGTCCGGCACTTCGGCCTTGAGATAGGCCGTCATCCGGCGGATGTCCTGCGCATACTCGCGATACTTCTTCTCCACAACAGTCTTGCCGTCCTCGGCCACATAGCGGATGGCCACATGATCGGGGAACTCCTGCTCCATGCAGCGGGTCACCATGTCGTATACGCCTGCGGGTACTTTGATGTATTCAGCCATCGGTCTTTCTCCTTTTTTGTCAAATTTTCAGCTCTGCATTTTTTATTTACCTTCCAGAGTCATTCCGAATCTCTGGCATTTCGAGGAAAACTTTGGCACGGCTCCTCATGGCAACAGTATACCGCAAGCAGAGCACAAACGCAAGATTTAATTGCACAAATATGCAACTTGAGCTTGCATTCGATTTGTGCAGGCAGATGTAATTCTTTCCTTTTGTTGCGATGCGCGAAAAGCTGTGATACACTTTTTTTCGTCAGGACGAAACTTCACCCGGAGGTCGAGTCCTTATCAAATTGACAGCAAGCCCAAAAAGCATTATACTGTTTATATCATTTGGCAAAAAAGCTCCCCGCCGAGCTTCATATTTTTATTTATCGCGCCTAAAACACGGCCTTCCGGGGCCTCCGGGACGAATGGCGCACAAGGAGGACCCTTTTCATGGAAGGCACCAAGCCCCGCACTGTAAGCAGCCTTGGCATGTTCGACCTGCTGAAAGGCATCGGAATGCTGGCCATCGTCTTTGCCCACACGGCAGAGCTTTACCCCCTCGGCACCAACGACGTCACCCCTTTCGCGTTCGCGCTGTTCGCTTACCGCGAAGCGCTGATGGCCGCCTTTTTTATTGCCAGCGGCTACGGCTTCCGCAAGCGCTCCATCCACAAATGCATCGAGCAGCAGCTCAAGACCCTGCTCAAGCCTTACCTTTATACTGCACTGGCCACCACGGTGCTCCACGCTTTCATTCACCACGCAGCTTTCGGCTCGTGGGATGCCGCCATCTCAGAATCGGCTAAGGTCTTAGGCGGTTTCCTGTTGGGCCTGCCCCACACGGCCACTTACTTCGGGCAGCAGTTTTTCTCCTGCGGACCCATGTGGTACTTAGTGGCCCTGATGCTGGCGTGGGTGCTTCTGGACGTGCTGCTCGAGATCTTCCCCGAGCGGTACATAACCCCCGCAGTCGTCGGCGTCACCCTGCTTGGCTGGGGCGTCACGCTGGTGTGGGAGGCTCCTTTCTGCATCGCACAGGGCATGGTGTCGCTGCCCTACCTTTACATCGGCTATCTGGCCAAGAAGCGCCGCCTTTTCGAAACTCCCCTTTCCGGCAGAGCCAAAGCCGGACTCATCGCGGCTGCGCTGGGCGTCGTCGCGGGCGTTTTGCTGACCCAGAGCACCGACTGCGTTTCGCTGGGTGAGTGGACGATGGGGCCGCTGAGCATCCTGCTGGATGGCGCAGTGGGCTACGGCATCATCCGGCTCTTTTTGAAATGGCAGCGCCGAGTGGACGGCCCCATCTCCCATGCCATCGAGTGGGTGGGCCGGCGCTCGCTCTTCATCTTCTGCATCCACACGGTGGAGCTGACGGCCATCCCGTGGTATCTGATGGCTGCAAAGTATGCTGACCATCCGGTGCAGGGGATGCTGCTGCAGTTCGTGTTCTCGCTTGTGTCCATCTTCGCCGTCACCGAACTTCTGATGCGCCGCAAAGAGCTTGGCCGGAAGCTTCGGGGCGGCAAGCCTGCGGACAAGCCCCGGCAGCGGAGCAGGACCCGCCGCTATGCGGCAAAACACTGAAATTCCTGCGCTTTGGTATCCAGCCATTTTGAGGGCAGACTATAGTTACTTTTGATGCATGGGCTTGCAGCGCGGGTTGTACGCCTTGCGATAAATCGGAGGAGGCCCCGGTAATGATGAACGAAACTCCTGAAGCGGCTCTGCGCAGCCGCATTGCGGACCTTGAACAACAGCTCAAACTTGCAGACGAAGGCACTTCGCGGCTGGCCCAGCGCTGCCTCGAGCTGGAAAAACAGCTGCAGACCTTCTATGCTGCCCACCCCCAGAAAGAGAGGCAGACCGACTCGCCTGCTCTGGTGCAGCCGCTGCTTTACTATGATGCCGGGTTCGGCTTTTCCCAGAAAGACACCGTTAAAGCCCCGGACTACGAATACGACGAGCTGAACGGCATGGTGACAGCGACCTTCGAGCTGCCGGAGACCGCGTTCAATCTCCGTTTCGACCCCGGCGAACTGCCCTGCTGCATCACTGATTTCGTCTTCTCGGATGACCGCATCCTCTGCCGCCCGGTGAACGGTGTGCCGCTCCACGGCGACGGCATCCTGTTCCTCAACGACGACCCGAATTTCATGCTGGAAGGTCTGAACCGTTTCCCCGCCGGGATGGAGCTGGGCGTGAGCTACTGCTACTTCCCGCTGGAGCCGCTGTCTGACGACCCATTGTTCGCCGCCGTTCTCGAGGGCGTACAGTATTTTCAGAAGACCCGCGTCTGCGAGCAGAAGCACCTCGACCAGCTGGAAAAGACTACGGCTGACCAGAAGCAGACCATCGAGGCCCTGCAGAAGAATCTCTCCGAGCTGCATCAGGCCAACGCCGAGCTGAGCGCCCGGAGCAAAGCCTACGAGAGTTCGCTGGAAAACATCCTCTCTTCCAGCAGCTGGAAACTCACGCTGCCCCTGCGCCGCCTGCTGGGGCTGTTCCATCGCAGCCATTGAGCCTGCCTGCGGAGAGGAGGATACGATGTACAGCAGTTATACCACTCTGCAGCGGGTTCAGCTCGCCAAACAGGAATATCTCGACACCCAGGAAGTTTTTCTCGGCGTCTATGCGCCAGGACGGAACGCCGCCCTGAAAGCTTCCCTGCAGGACCAGCTCCACCGCAAATTTTTATTGACGGACAGCCTCCGCCCCGAAGCCCTCGGCAGCGCCGTCGGTGTGCTTCTGGTCAGGGAAGACCTTTTCCTGATGCCCACGGCCCTTTCCTGCTTTGCGGACGCACTGCGCAGCGGCGCAGACTACGTCACCAGCGACGCCGTCTTCGGCTACTCGGGCGTCACCACCCTCTACCACAGTCAGGGCTTTGCAGCCTGCCCGGGCTGCGCCCTCGTCTCCCGGGAGCTTCTACGCCGCTGTCAGGCGGAAGCCCGCGACCCGGAAAATCCCGTCGAACTGCTGACGCTGGCAGCGAAGCTCCGCCGCAGCCACGTCTGCCTCCCGCTGGCGCTGGCCCACTATGAGCGGGACATCTGCGCCGAAGACGTCTGGTCTGTAAAGGGGAAGCGCGTCTTTATCATGAGCCACCTGCTGGACATGACCGGTGCGCCCATCGTGCTGGTGAGCGCCGTGCCGGTGCTGCGCAGCATGGGCTACGAAGTGGTCGTCCTCGGCCCTGAGGACGGCGGCTCCATGCCGCTCTTCCTCGAGGCGGGAGCTACCGTCATCACCCGCAAGGGCTGTGTTCAGTCTCCCCTGCTCTGGGGGCTGGCCCTCTGCGCCGACCTCGTTCTGGCCAACACCGTCGTGGAGGCCCGGGCCGTCCGCGCCCTGAGCGGTGCGCGGGTACCGGTGCTCTGGTGGCTCCACGATGCCTTTGCAGGCTACCCCCACATCGCCCACCAGATCCCCAGAGAGCTGGGCAAAAACATCCGGCTCTACTCCGTCGGCAGCCACGCCGCCAATGCCATGCACTCGGTGCGGCCGGAGTTCAACATCCGGCCCCTCATCTACGGCCTGCCGGACTACGCCGCCGAGAAGTTCTCCCACTACGATCTGAGCTATGCGGGCGGGCGGCCTCTGTTCGCCACCGTGGGTTCCTTCGAGAACCGGAAAGGCCAGGACATCTTCTGCAAGGCCATCCGGCTGCTGCCGCCTGAGACCATGAAGAAGGCATCCTTCCTCTTCGTGGGCAAGGCCGCAGAGGCTGAGATGATGGACGCCGTGCGGAGCCTGACCGCTGACTGCCCCGACAACGTCTTTTACGTCAAGCGGCTCACCCGCGACGAGATCAAGAGTCTGATGGCCCAGTGTACCTGCCTCGTCTGCGCCTCCCGCGACGACCCCATGCCTACTTTCGTCACGGAGGGCCTCATCTTCGGCAAGCCCGCCATCGTGTCGGAGCACACCGGCACCGCCGGGCTCATCACCGAGGGCGTGGACGGTTTCGTCTACGAGGACGACGACCCCGAAAAGCTGGCCGAGCGGCTGGCCTGGGCCATCGAGCACCCGGAAAAGCTGGCTGCCATGCGCCCCGCCTGCCGTGAGCTTTACGAGAGTCATTACTCCAAACAGGCGTTTTCCGACAGTTTACAACAGGCTGTAAAGGAGCTCACCGGCGAATAAGCTCCCCGTTCTTTATCACTCTGCCGAAACTGAGGCAAAAAATTTGGCAGTTGTTCACAAACACACCTCCGGACTGTGATATACTCTCCTAAGAGTTTATCCCAGTCCGTTTTTTGTTGAAATTTGAAAGGAGTCCCCCCATGAGTTCGTCCGCCTCCCCCGCCCCTTCGCGCCGAAAGACCCTGCTCTCGCTGGGCGTTCTGGCCCTGCTGACCGGCATCGTGGTGTTCATCTTCCGGGAGCACTGGGCCGAGATCTCCGAGGCGCTGAGCCGGCTCACCCTCGGGCAGGGGCTTCTGGCGCTGGCCGTGGGCCTGAGCTACCCGCTTCTCGAGGGCGTATCCAGCTGGCTCATCGTCCGCAGCCGTCTGCCCCATTTCCCGCTGCGGCAGGGCATCGACAATGCATGGATGGGGACCTTCGGCAATGTGGTGGGCCTCGGCGCAGGGTCGGTGCCGTTTCAGACGTGGTATCTCCACCGGCGCGGGCTGGACGTCGGCCCCGGCGTGGGGCTGATGACCCTGCAATACGTCTTCCACAAGACAGCCGTCCTGCTTTACGCCACCGTGCTGCTTCTGGCGGGCCGTCCCTGGATGGCGGCCCACTCCGACGGCGTGCTGCGGTATCTGCCCGGGGCCTACGCTGTCGTGGCGGGCGTCATCGTGGGGCTCATCGCCCTCTGCGCCCTGCCGGTGGTGCAGCGTCTGGCCCGGTGGCTGCTGCATTTTCTGCCCGACACGGGCCGCTGGGCCGAGCGGCGGGAAAGCTGGCTCCAGCAGCTGGACACCCTGAGCACTGAGAGCCGCCATCTGCTGGCGGACAAGCCCCGCTGTGCCGCCATTCTGGGCGTGCATCTCGTCAAGCTGTTCCTGCTCTTCTGCCTGCCCTGGATGGGGCTGCGGTCCATGGGGCTGGACACAGGACTGGCCTTCTGGCAGGTGCAGCTCCTGACGTCGCTGACCCTCTTTGTCTCCAACGCCCTGCCCAACGTGGCGGGCATGGGCTCGGTGGAGACGGCCTTCCTGCTGGTGTACAGCAGCTTCCTCCCCGATGCTTCGTCCATGAGCCTGCTGATGTTCTACCGGCTGGCCAGCTATTACGCCGTCTTTGCGGCAAGTGCCGTCGGCTTTGGGCTGGCGCAGAGAAGATTATCTCGTGAATAACAAAAAACCAGTGCATCTTTGATGCACTGGTTTTTGCTTTTACAATATCAGCCCTTCAGGGGGACAAAGCCCACGAGGTCCTTCACGACCTCGCCGCCGATGATGAGGCCCACGACCGACGGGACAAAGGCGTTCGAGCCGGGAACAGAGCGGCGGATGGTACACTTGCGCTGGGTACCCGGAGGGCAGATGCAGTGGTGTTTGCAGCTGATGGAGTCATCCTCGATGGGAGTCATGACAGGCTCCCTGGAGTAAACGACTTTCAGGTGCTTGATGCGGCGCTTGCGGCACTCGGTGCGCATGACCTTGGCCAGCGGGCAGACGGAAGTCTTATAAATATCCGTGACCTCGAAGCGGGTAGGGTCCATCTTGTTGCCTGCACCCATGGAGCAGATGATGGGGACGCCAGCCTCCTTGCACTTCATGACCAGCGCGATTTTACCGGTGACAGTGTCGATGGCGTCCACCACGTAGTCGAACTGGCTGAAATCGAAGCTGTCCTGCGTCTCGGGGCCAAAGAAGGTCTTGTAGGTGGTGACCTTGATGTTGGGGTCGATGTCGTGGACGCGCTCTTCGGCCACATCCACCTTGAACCTGCCCACCGTCTTGTGGGTGGCGATGATCTGGCGGTTCAGGTTGGTGAGGCAGACTTTGTCGTCGTCGATCAGGTCGAGAGCTCCCACGCCGCTGCGGGCCAGCGCCTCGACGGTGTAGCCGCCCACGCCGCCCACGCCGAACACGGCTACCCGGGAATCGTGCAGTTTGGTCATTGCTTCCGCGCCCAGCAGCAGCTGGGTGCGGGAATACTGGTCTTGCATATACTTTCTCCTTTAGGTTCTGCTTTTTACAGTCACGGGCTTGCCCTTATCCCTTCGCCACCTGTGTAATGGTGCCGCCTCCGAGGACGACATCGCCCTGATACAGCACGACGGCCTGCCCCGGGGTGGGGGCGCGCTGAGGCTGGTCAAATTCCAGACGGAAGCTGTCCGGCCCTGCCGGGTAGACGGTGGCAGGCTGTTCGGTCTGATGATAACGGGTGCGGGCCGTCACCCGCAGGGGGCCTTTCAGCTCCGGGATGGCGATCCAGTTCACTTCGTTCGCATAGACGATGGTATCGAACAGCTCCGACTCCGGGCCGACCGTGACGGTGTTGGCCTGCATATCCTTGGCGCAGACGTAGACCGGTGCGCCCATGGCGAGGCCCAGGCCCTTCCGCTGGCCGATGGTGTACCGCACAGCGCCGCTGTGGGTGCCTACCTTTCTGCCGCCGACGTCGAGGAAATCGCCCGCCGGGTAGTGCTTGCCGGTGAAATCCTCCATAAAGCGGGCGTAGTCGCCGTCCGGCACGAAGCAGATGTCCTGACTGTCGTGCTTGCGGGCGTTCACGAAGTGCTGCTGCTCAGCGATGGCGCGCACTTCGCTCTTGTGCAGACCCCCCAGCGGCAGGCGGACATGAGCCAGCTGCTCCTGCGTGAGGTTGTAGAGCACATAGCTCTGGTCTTTGTTCTCGTCCAGACCCTTTTTGAGCAGCCAGCGGCCCGTGGCCTCGTCCTGCTCCACCCGGGCATAATGGCCCGTGACCACATGATCCAGTCCGTGCGCTTCCGCCCAGCGAAGCAGGTGATCGAACTTCATATATTTGTTGCAGTCGATGCAGGGATTGGGCGTACCGCCGGCCTCGTAGACCCGGATGAATTTGTCGATGATCTTTTCCTGAAAGTCTGCCGTAAAATCCAGCACCTCGTAGGGAATATCCATCGCATAGGCCACCTCGGCGGCGTCCTCAATGTCCCGCTCCGAGCAGCAGGTGTGCAGACCCTCGGTGTTCACGGCCTCGTTGCGGGTGAGGCGCATGGTGACGCCGGTGCAGTCGAAACCATCCCTCTGCATGAGCCATGCCGCCACCGAGCTGTCCACACCGCCGCTCATGGCGATGAGCGCCCCGGGGCGGCGGGAAGTGTTCTGTGTTTCTGTCATTCTGTTCCTCTTCCGTTATAACATACTAAAACAGTAGTATAATACTACCGCAGCTTCTTTCTCTTGTCAAGCCGCAGAAAATTTGGCCGCAAAGGCCAGAAGTTCTGCTTTTTCGTTGGGCAGCCGCCCGGTGATGACCTCTTCCAGCAGCGCTTCCAGCGCGCGCCGCAGGCCCGGCCCGGGCGCGACGCCCGCCGCCATCAGATCGCGGCCATTTACGGCCAGCTGGGAGACGCGGCAGCAGGCGCTTTGGGCGGTCAGCGTCTCGGCCTCGGTTTGCAAGGCTTTCCACTCTTCTTTCTGTTCCGGGTAAAGAGCGGCACAAAGCCGAGTCAACCTGACCAGAATAGGCAATTCCAAACGCCCCAAAAGACGTTTGGTTTGTAAATTCAGTGCCTGCCGGGAGGGCGGGGAGTTTCTCTGAGGACCGTCCGGAGGGTGGGACCCTGTTGCCGAAGGCAATAGGGCGGGGGATGGAATGCCCCGGCCCGTGTCTGAAGAGAAAGCTCCCCGCACTCCTGCCCCGCACTCCTTCACCAGCGTTGCCACTCCATCTATCACAGCATTGGAGCATTTCAAGCGTTTCAGCGCCTTCCGCGTTCCATCCTCCCCCAGCGGCAGAAGCAGCGCCGCCCAACGGGTGGCCACTTCCTCTGCTCCTGCTGGAAGGGCATCTATGATCTCACGGGCTTCCGACAGGTAGTCGGGCGGCAGTTCCGGCAGGACAAAGGCCAGCACTTCCGGCTCCAGATACGCCCCCGGCTTCGGGGCAGACAGAAGCTTGTCCAGCTCTTCTTCGATGCGCTCCACCGACACGCAGTCGAGGTGGGCGGCCAGCTGTTTTGCCGCCGCTTCGGTGGCCTCGTCGATCACAAAACCGAACCGGGCCGCAAAGCGGTAGAGCCGCAGGATGCGCAGAGCGTCTTCTTCAAAGCGGCGCAGCGGCTCACCGACGGCCCGCACCACGCCCCGGGCCAGATCTTCCTGCCCGCCAAAGGGGTCGCACAAGCCCTCTTCGGCGCTGTAGGCCATGGCGTTGATGGTGAAGTCCCGCCGGGCCAGGTCCTCCCGGACGTCGGGTACAAAGGCCACGCTGTCGGGGTGGCGGCCATCGGAATAACTGCCCTCGGTGCGGAAGGTGGTGATCTCGTAGAGCCTGCCGTCCCGCTTCACAGTCACGGTACCATGCTGCAAGCCGGTGGGGATGCACTGCTTTTCTCCGAACAGCTCCATCACCTGCTCCGGGCGGGCGGCGGTGCAGAGGTCCCAGTCGTGGGGCGCAAGGCCCAGCAGACTGTCCCGGACACAGCCGCCCACGGCGTAAGCCGCAAAACCTGCCCGGTGCAGCGCGTCCAGCAGGGCGGAGGCGCCGGGTTCTATGGTGATGTTCATTCTTCGGCCTCCTCATATTGCAGGGTGATGCTCTTGCCGTCATAGCCGCACTCTGCCGCCGGGAAGAGGCTCTGCGCCTGGGTCAGCTCTTCTTCCGGGTCGGTGATCATGGGCGAATAGTGGACGAGCCAGAGCCGCTTTGCGCCCGCTTTGGCGGCGAGGGCTGCGCTCTGCCCGAAGGTGCTGTGGCCGTACTGTTTGGCCTGCGCGGCCTGCTCCGGCAGAGCATAGGTGGAGTCGCAGAGCAGAAGGTCCGCACCCGCTGCGGCCTTTTCCAGCGCCGGACAGGGGGCGGTGTCGCCCGAGAAGACAAAGCTCAGCCCCTGCCGGGCCGGGCCAAGGACGGCTTCCGGCTGGATGACACGTCCACCGTCCAGCGTGATGCTCTCGCCGTGCTGGAGCGTCTTCCACTGCTTTATCGGGACGCCCAACGCCCGCGCCTGTTCGGGTGAGAACCGTCCGGCCCGGGGCAGATCGAGCCGATAGCCCTGACTGACGACACGGTGGCGGGTCGGCACCGGCGTGAGCTTCGCGCTCTGGGGCCAGCCGCCGAATTTTTCGCAGAGCGCCGCCGGGGCGTCCAGCACCTCGGGGCAGACCAGATACGGCAGAGGCCCCGTCAGCACCCGCAGTGCCGCCCAGACTTCGCCGAGCCCCTTCGGCCCGTACAGCGCCAGCGGGCGGGTGCGGCCCTGACAGCCCAGCGTCTGCAGCAGCCCCGGCAGGCCGAAGATGTGGTCGCCGTGGTAATGGGTCAGGCAGACGGCGTCCATCTTCATCAGGTTGACTCCGGCCCGGCGGGCGGCAGTCTGGGTCCCCTCGCCGCAGTCGAACAGGAGGCTGTGTCCTCCGCATTCGGCCACCGCCGCCGTAAGGGCGCGGTCGGGCAGGGGCATGGTGGCCGCTGTACCCAGCAGTGTAATGGTCAGCATAACGTTTCTCCGTATCACAAAAAATCTCGATGGCTATAGTGTACCACACTCTTCGGCCCGGCACAATCGCACAGCCGCACCCTGACAGGCATAAGATGGCCCAAACCACAAAAGGAGGGGTCTTGTATGCGGCGTCAGCGGCCCGGGCATCGCATTTGGTCGTTCCACCACCGGGGGCTGCTGCTTCTGGCGGCGGCAGTGGCGGTGATGCTCTTTTTTCTCTACGGCTGCGTGGCAGGGGCGGCGTACAGCCCCCGGGGACGGCTGGTGTTCATCCCTCTCGCACAGGTTTCAGGCAGTAGTACGACTTCGCTTTTTCCGCTTTTATCTGTAAGAATCGAAGCTGCCCACTGCATGGTACAATGTGCGGGCCGATATGAAAAACAAGCCCGCTCCCCTGCTGAACCCCGGCACCCTCAAGCCCATGACGGCCAGGGAGCTGGACGGCGTTTTCTGCGATGAGCTGGTACAGCAGGAGCTGGACGACACCACGGCCTGGTGGAGGCCGCCAGCGTGGAGCAGACCAGCGTCTTTGAGGCGGCAGAGCACTGAGCCAGACGGTCATTCCGCAAACAGCAAGCCAGCCGCCCTGCAAGGTAACAGGGCGGCTGGCTGCTTCTATCGCAATTTTCAAAAATAGTGCCTATCAAACCGGCATATTTGCGATATGCAGTTTGCGGATGTTGCTTGTGCATTAAAAACGCAAACTGCTATAAAAGAACGACTATTTGGCTGAATCATATTTATTCTCCAAAACGGATGATGTCCAATGGGTGGCAGTGAGAGGGAATACTTTTTATGACCGGTATTTTGTCATCCGGAGTAAAGCAAACGTCCACATCAACGTATTTCTCACGGTGGAACCTGTAGTCATTATGCATTGGAAGACCTCCTTCACTTTTCAGACGGTTTCACAGTGGTTTGATTTGGAATATTTAACACCAAAAAGATGTTTGCAATCTGATTGTACTGCATTTGGTTTTAATTGTCAATTACGCAGTTGTCACATTTTGGTCGGATTCCTGTTGATTTCGCCTGTTAAGCCGACTATAACCTCAAAAACGAAAAAAGGCACCTGAGCTTTCTACATATCCAAAGGATAGGAAAGGCTCTGGTGTCTTTTCTATTATGCTAAAAAGAAGATGATTTGGTGGATCTCCTGCTCCGATTCATCAAACAGGGCGCAGGAAAAGAACCCTGCCAGCGTGATAGCAAGGCTACAGAAGTTCGTGCCGTTCAACATACGCAGCTGCGTTATTGCGAGAGAGAATATTTATCGACAAAACAAAAAAAGTATCCTCCACATGGAAAATGGAGGATACCAATCTTTCGACATCATTGTTTGAATTCTCCTATTATTTTATCATGGTTATATCTGGGAATCAATAGGAAACTGTACAAATGCATCCCACCTGACCTTAGAAAAAACCTTATAGAAGCCGATACTTTTTTGCACATTGCCCAGTTCTGCATGAAAAATCCAGCAAAAAACGAAGGTGGACAGAATAAGTGGTCAGAAGGGTGTCAAAGACGCAGGAGGAAACAAAATGGCACGACGGGGAGAAAACATTCACAAACGCAAGGATGGTCGGTGGGAAGGCCGCTATATCAAAGCGCGTACATCGGAAGGCAAAATCCAATGGGGCTACGTCTACGGCACAGTCTATGCCGAGGTCAAGCAAGTACTAATCCGGAAAAAGGCAGAAGTGGGTTTCTACAACTTGAAAAGAACCGACCTAACCTTTGAAGCACTGGCCGAGGTGTGGCTGCGCTCCCTGCGGAACAGCATAAAAGAATCCACCTATGCACATTATTCGTACACACTGCATAAGTATCTTCTTCCTGTTTTGAGCAAAGTGCCCGTTGCGTCCCTTGACGAGAGCTTCCTCGAACAAGCCATGCAGCAAATCATCGCGCCCACAGATGCCACGCACAAGCCGCTGGGAAACTCCTCTGCCCGGGAATGCCTCTCCATGCTGCGCCGTATCTGCAAATATGCCGCGCACTTACACCTGATCCGTCCGATGGAGCTGGAAGTGGCGCTGCCAAAAGCCATTGATAAAACACCCGTGCCTCTCTCCCCGGCAGAGCAGCAGCGCCTCTACCATTATGTACAGGAGAACCCCACACCCCGCAAGATAGGGCTATTATTGGGGCTTGAAGTAGGTCTGCGTATTGGTGAGATTTGCGGTCTGCAGTGGTGCGATTTTGACCTGAAACTTGGAACACTGAAAATCAACCGGACGGTCTGTCGAATTTCCTACAGTAACGGTCATACAAAGGTGGTCATCCAAACGCCTAAAACCCGCACCTCCCGCCGGGAAATTCCTATTCCAAAACAGCTGCTTATTATGCTGAAAAAGCTGCACGGAAACGCCAGTAATTCTACATGGTTTCTATCAGGCAACGAGTCCAAACCCACCGAGCCCCGCTGCTACCGGAAAAGCATCAAAGCATATCTGAAACAGGCAGCTGTCCGGCAAGTACGCCCGCACGCGTTACGTCATACCTTTGCAACGACCTGTCTGCAGGCGGGGTGCGATGTAAAGACCCTCAGCGAATTGTTAGGACACGCTAACGCCAACATCACCTTGCAGCGCTATGTGCACTCTGACCTGACCCGAAAGCGCCGGGAGATGAACCGAATATTCTCCCATCAGGTGTCTATGAGGGGCAAAAAAGCGTTAAATCTGCTGGAATAACGCTCGATTTCAGCCATTGTCTTCCATTTTCCATGTGAAGGATACCCCTTTATTGCGGAAAGGGGTGAACAGGGTGGCACTATGTCTGTTTGAGCACAATGAGAAAGCATATCATGCGGCAGTCCGGATGATGGACCAGTATGGCAAAGCCGCCATTGTTCATCCCACCGGCACCGGAAAGAGCTATATTGCGTTCAAACTGATCGAGGACAACCCGGAGAAAGTCGTGATCTGGCTTTCTCCCAGTGAATATATCTTCAAGACCCAGCTGGAGAGCCTGAAAAGGAACGACCCGGATTTTCCGCTGGCAAACGTTCACTTTTACACCTACGCCAAACTAATGTGCTGTACACAGGCACAGCTGGACGAAATAGCAGCGCAGAAGCCTGCCTATATTATACTCGATGAATTCCACCGTGCCGGTGCGGAATGTTGGGGCGAAAGCACGGTGGCTTTATTAAAGTTATGCCCGGATGCAAAGCTTCTGGGGCTGACGGCAACAAACATCCGATATCTGGATAATAACCGCGATATGGCCGAAGAACTTTTCGATAGCCGTGTTGCGAGCAACATGACCCTTGGCGAAGCAGTCGTCAGGGGCATTTTGCCTGCCCCGAAATATGTGACCACGGTTTACCAGTACCAGAAAACGCTTGCGAAGTACCAAGCGAGGGTGAACAACTTGCGGGCCCCGGGCATTCAGGATGTGAATCAGAAATATCTGGACGCGCTGCGCCGCGCACTGGAGCAGGCAGACGGGCTGGATAAAGTATTTGACCATCATATCACGAATAAGGCTGGCAAGTACATTGTGTTCTGCGCCAACAAGGAGCACATGGACGAGATGGTGTCCCATGTGCCGGAGTGGTTCGCAGGTGTCAACCCGGATGTTGTGGTGTACGAAGCTTACTCCGATGACCCGAATACGGATAAAGCGTTTGCGGACTTCAAGACGGATACGAGCAACCGGCTGAAACTCCTATTCTGCATCGATATGCTCAACGAGGGCGTCCATGTGGAGGGGATTTCGGGGGTCATCCTGTTCCGGCCTACCATTTCGCCCATCATTTACAAGCAGCAGATTGGCCGCGCCTTGACCGCCGGAGATACCGCAGCCCCGTTGATTCTCGATGTGGTCAACAACTTTGAGGGCTTGACCAGCATTTCCGGTCTGCAAAGCGAGATGCAGGAGGCAGTTCACCGTCTCTATGCCAACGGTGAGGGCGACAAAATCGTGACCGAGCGGTTCGAGGTCATCGAGCAGGTGCATGACTGCCGGGTACTGTTCGAGCAGCTGCAGGCGAGCCTTTCTTCCAGCTGGGAGCACTATTTCTCTGAGGCGAGCATCTACTATGCAGAGCACGGCAACCTGAACGTCCCGAAACTGTATACCACGCCCGGCGGTCTGAGCCTTGGCGTGTGGCTGGTCACTCAGCGTCGTGTGCGCGAGGGACAAATTCAAGGCATCCTGACCGAACAACAGATTCAACGGCTGGACAGCATCGGCATGGTCTGGGGCAACCGGAAGGAAATTGCGTGGCAGCATGGATTTGAGGTCGCCAAGAAATACCACGACACCTACGGAAATCTGATGGTGCCCGGCAAATATACCGACCCGGATGGTTACCCCTTGGGACAGTGGATCATCAAGACCCGGCAGCAGAAGCTGAACGGACGCTTAAAGGAAGAACGCATTGCGCAGCTTGATGAGATCGGTATGGTGTGGAACATTTTCGATGCCAAGTGGGAAAAGGCTTATGCATTGGCTGCAGCCTACTATGAGGAAAACGGCAACCTGAACATCCCACGTTCCTATGTGACAGCGGCTGGTGAGCGGCTGGGGCAGTGGGTCGCAAGCCAGCAATGGGCGTACCCGAAAGGAAAGCTGACGGACGAACAGGTTGAACGGCTGAACAGGATCGGAATGTACTGGGGCAACCGCAATGACCGCCAGTGGAACGAAGGATATCAGGAAGCCAAACGCTATTTTGATGCCCACGGAGACCTGAACGTCCCGGCTGATTATGTGTCACCGAATGGATATAATCTCGGAAATTGGGTCAAGCGGCAGCGGTATGCCCGCCAGAATCCTGAAAAAAGTTGCGCTGTTCTGACAGAGGAGCGTATTGCCAAACTGGATGAGATCGGGATGCGGTGGGAAACCAGAAATCCGAAATCTCAAAAATCATGTCTCAAATTAAAAGAAAAGGTAGAACCTGCAAAAGCAGGATGATAGTGTGAGGAAAATATGGAAGAATTGAATTACCACGTTGATTTTGGATCGTTCTATGTCCATCTAACTCAGAAGCAGAATCGATACCTTGCGGTAAGGTCTGTGATTGATCGTGTTTTGGCAGCGCTGGCGCTGATTTTACTTTCACCTTTGTTCTTGGGTGTGAGTATTGCACAAAAAATCAGTGCACCGGATGAGCCAATCTTCTTTTTACAGAAGCGCGTGGGTAAGGGGGCTCATTGCTTCAATATTATCAAGTTCCGGACGATGAAGAGTTCTGCGCCGAAGAATGTGGCAACTGGTGATTTGGAAAGTCCGGAGACGTACATTTCCCGGCTAGGGCGTTTTCTGCGGGATACCAGTATTGATGAGTTGCCGCAGCTGGCAAACGTGGTTCGTGGTGAAATGAGCCTGATTGGTCCTCGTCCACTGGTGTATACGGAACGTGAGATTCGTTTTCTGCGCCGCTGGTACGGGGTGTATCAGGTAACGCCGGGCATTACTGGTTGGGCACAAATCAACGGCCGTGACACGGTGGATGTGTACGACAAAGTCTACTATGACCGGGAATACGTCCAAAACATCGGTCTGAAATTTGACTTGAAGGTCATTTGGAAAAGTATTCAGGTTGTTTTGGGACGTAAGGGCGTTGTGGATGGGAAAATCGACCCGGAGTTCCGGAAGGAGAGTATTGTGTTGTTGCGTGAGAGCAAAGTGGTGTCTCAAGAAGCAACTGAATGTGAAAGTAACATACAGATGGTGTAAGGATGCAAAATTATAGTGTTTTGATGTCGGTTTATTTTAAGGAGTCGCCAGAGTATTTAAAACAGGCCATTGAAAGTATTCAGGCACAGACAGTTCCGACAGATGATTTTGTACTGGTTTGCGATGGCCCTTTGAATGACGCTTTAGATGCAGTAATTGCGGCAAAACAACAGGAGATGGGTTCGGCTTTGAATGTTGTTCGTCTTGCAAGGAACGGTGGACTTGGCAATGCGTTGAACAATGGAATCAAACATTGCAAAAACGAACTGGTTGCGCGGATGGACAGTGATGATATCAGCGTAATGGACCGATGCCAGAAGCAAGTTGAGTTATTCGAGAAAAATCCAGAACTGGATATAACAAGCGGGGCGCTTTTGGAATTTGTAACCAGTCCAGACCAAATAACAGGTGGACGTACAATCCCGTGTAACAATGATGAAATTATCCATTACTCTCGGAAAAGATGTCCCTTCAATCATCCCTGTGTGATGTTCAAAAAAAGCGCGGTTGAGTGCGCAGGCGGTTATCAGGAAAAATATCACCTGTTTGAAGATTACTATTTATGGATTCGGATGTTGCAAAACAGTTGTAATGCACAAAATCTACCGGATGTGCTGCTTTATATGCGAACGCCGACCGATATGTATCTCCGCCGTGGCGGAGCTGCATATGCAAAAGCGATGCTACGGTTCCACTGGTGGGTACATAAAAGTGGGTGGACGAGTTTGGTGGATTTTTGTACGGGAGCATTGCCGCATGCACTGGTGTGCGTGATGCCCAACAAGTTGCGCAAAATGATTTATCAGGTGTTGCATTCATAACGTGAACACAAGAAATATAGATGAAAGGATATTCGCTCATAAAACTAGACGATTCCTGCGGGATTTATAACAGAGAGTGAAGCTAAGCAAATAGAGGAAGAAACATGAAAATAGCAGTATTAATTCAATGCCATAAGAATGCTAAACAGATAAATCTTCTCCTAAACAAGTTGAATCATCCGGATATTGACTGCTATCTGCATATTGATAAGAAAGCATATTTTGAAGAACAGATTGTTCACAGAAAAAATGTCTTTGTTCTTCCAGAAGAAAAGCGCGTTTCAGTAGAATGGGCAAAAATTTCACAGGTAGATGCAACGATAAATCTTTTGTTAGTTTCTACTTCTGGGGGGGGGTATGACTATTACTGGCTGATTAGTGGACAGGACTGGCCGATTTACTCTGTGAATGAAATCATCCGCTTTTTCGAGAGTCAGGATGGAAAAAATTATATTCAGTATTGGAATAGCAAAAATTATGGAGACCATAAACAGAACAATTTAGACAAGCGAAACCAAATCTATTTTCCACAAAAAATAATTGGCCGTGGAATCGTACAAAAGGTCATCAAACGAAGCTGGGTGGAGCTTACAGGCGGATATAACCGGACATGGCGTCTTTTTGAACGGAAACAGCTGCCGGTCAAGTTTTATTTTGGAAGTTCATGGTGGGCATTGGAACGCAATACGGTGGACTGGATTATAAAGTATCTTACAGAACACAAGGAGTATTATACTTTTTATTGCAATACCATATGCCCTGACGAATCATTTTTCCAGACGTTGGTTATGCTGTCGCCTTTCGCAGATGATAAAACAGATTACCTTACTTATCTCTACTTCCCTGCTGGAGCAAATAGTCCAGTTGTTTTGCGAAAATCGGATTGGGAAAAAGCTAAAAATAGCGGATACCTTATAATGCGGAAAGTAGACATGAGAGTAGATGATTTTTTCGTAAAATTGTAAAAGGAACGATTAGTCTAATGAATAAAATAAAAATTTTGATGGTGGTAACTCGTTTGACAGCCGCTGACGGTGTTGCTGCATTTGCAATGAATTATCTAAGGGAAAGTGATACCCAAAAAGTTCAGATAGATTTTGCTGTTTATTACCCCCAAAAAATGTCAGCAGAATATACGGATGAAATAAAAAATCATGGTGGAAAGATTTTACCGCTTCCTCCCATAAGGAAAATTCAGGCTCATTGTACTGCGTGTCGCCAAATTTTCGAGCAGGAAAAATATGATATTGTTCACGACAACACTCTTTTGATTACAATTCCTCTCATGATAATTGCCAAGAGCATGAATGTTCCAGTAAGAATTTTGCATAGTCATAATTCTAAACTCGGTGAAACAAAGGGAAAAGAAATTCGCAACAGAATGCTTTTGCCTTTCTTAGTAGCACAAGCGTCTGATTATGCGGCTTGCTCAAGTAAAGCGGCGACAGCTATGTTTGGTCATGCACCATGCACTTTGATTCCTAATATAATCAATACTGAAAAATTTCGATTTGATGCGTATAGCAGAGAGAGTATAAGAAAAAAGTATAACGCTTCAAATAAAATTGTGATTTGTACAGTTGCGCGCATTGCGCTACAGAAAAATCCGTATTTTGCTGTAGATGTAATAGGCGATTTATATAGAAAGAACCATCAGATTGAATATTGGTGGGTTGGCAATGGATCATTAGAGGAAGATTTGAAAAATTATGTTGCTCAAAAAGGATTAGATAATATTGTCCGATTTTGGGGTGAACAAAAAAATGTGACTGAATTTCTTCAAGGTGCAGATATTTTTTCCTGCCAAGTAAGTTTGAAGGTCTTGGAATATGTGTCTTAGAAGCTCAGGCGTGTAATCTTCCGTGTGTGGTTTCAACTGAAATTCCTAATGAAGCAATAATTGATACTGAAATTGTGACGACTATTGACTTGAATCAACCCTCGAAAATTTGGGCAGACAATATTTTGGAAGCATATCGTAAAAACAGAGATGAACTGAAAGCGTACGATAAGGTGAAATCTAGCTGTTACAACAATGAAACGGGTTGGAATTATTTATATTCTTTTTATAGGTCGTGCTTAGAACGAGGGTAAGATGATATGGCAATATATTTAGTTTCAGCATTTTCATACTTATTTATTGGTCGATTGCTACATTCTAATCAGCATAAAAAATTTATGGCATGGAGCCTTTTTGTTTTATCTTTTTTAATGTTTGCATTTAGAGACCAGCATGTAGGTGTTGATACACCTGTATATTGCGGAGCTTACCGTTCTATTGCTAAAGCTTCATGGAATAAGATTTCTTTATATCGATATGAAGTAGGATTTTCTGCTTTTTGCAAGCTATTAAGCTATATCACAAAAGAACCTCAGTTTCTGCTAGCTATCTCTGGATTGATTATCTGCGGAGCTATCAGCAGATTTATATATAAACACTCGTGCGATATTGCAATCAGTGGCTACTTGTGGATTCTCCTATGTATGCCAGACGCAATGAATATTATGCGCGGATATTTAGCATTTGCATTTTTGACTTTTGCGATTGATGCATTGATTGAAGCTAAAAGGCTGAAATTCATACTTTTTGTTCTTATAGCTGCATCTTTTCATACGGTGGCATTTTCAGCATTTATATTATTGCTGATTCCAATCAATACAGATGAATCCTATAAAACGCGGTTGATGAAATGGATACCGCTTGTATTGGGGGCTTTTATATTCTATAGTGTGATCTTTAAGGTGATTGTAGTACTGTTTCCACAATACCTATATTATCAAACATCTGTTTGGGGAAGCTCTAATTTTTTTGGTTCATTTCTGAATGTATTGACATATGGATTACTATGGTTAATTGGTAGTCTTTTCCTGAAAAAGGATCGGGACGATGAAATCAATCTAGAAAGAACGAAAGGAACATTGTTCTGTTGTATGGGAATCGCCACTTTATGTTGCTTCTTAACAGTTCAAATGAAGATATTTAACCGCCTTGCAGTCCTTTTTACGCCAATGTATATGATATGGACACCATTGTTTTTAAGAGATATTTCCAATGTTAAAGTACAGAAAATTTTACGTTTGTGTATAGAAAGTGCAGTGCTTATAGTTTTCCTGACGATTGCTTATTTTAGGCCGGAATGGTCTGGCGCATTTCCTTATCGCTTTATGAAATTTTAAAACGGAGACAACTAGATATGACATTTAGTGTGATTATCCCTGTTTACAATGTTGAACAATATTTAGGACGATGTGTAGACAGTGTTATAAAACAAACATATCAGGATTTTGAAATAATTTTAATTGATGATGGTTCAACGGATAATTCTGGTGCACTTTGCGAAAAGTATGCGGCTATGGATTCAAGAATTAAAGCTTATCATCAAAAAAATGCTGGTTTGAGCGCGGCTCGTAATGCTGGAATTGCAAAATCAAATGGTGAGTATATTCTTTTTTTGGATAGCGATGATTACTGGTTGAATGATGAAGCACTTTCTCATATTTATGAGCAAGTTGTTAGGAAACCGGACATCGTTGTATTTGGTGTCAGCATTGTAGGTGATGAATTAGCTCAAAAAATGTATAGCCATTGTATAAATTTGAACCGGCTTTCTCCTAAAGAATTTTTATCGGGCAAGGAGTATTTAACAAGCGTATTAAAGTTGGATTGCGGATATTTATGGTGGGCCATCCGATATGCATATAGAAGAGAACTGTGGGAGAACGAAAGATTTCCCGTAGGAAAGAAATATGAAGACGTTTTTACGACATACAAAATTCTTTTGAAGGCACGGATGGTTAAAATTTTACCAGAAGACATATATGCCTACATAATTGGAAGAGTTGGGCAAATTACCCAAAGTGTTTCGTTCGAAGCATGGAATAATCGATTTGAAGCTTCAGTAGAAAACATCAAATTGATAGAAAATTATCCGATATCAGAAGATTTGAAAAAGTTGCTATGCAGTAATATGGCAGAGGGATACTACGAATCATTGATAAAGCTGACTATGCTTAGTAGTGTAGCTGAGCAAAAAGAATGTTTGAAAAAATTAGAAGCTGAGAAAAGAATTGCGCACTATACTGCAACTGTAAAGCAAAAAATTGCGTATGGAATGATTAGGACTCTGGGGATTTCTAAAACGGCAAAAATTTTAAATATTAGAAGAAAGCTTCGATACGGGAACTGATAATGAAAAAAATCATATTTATCTGCAATACTTATTTTCAACTGATAGAAGCAATTCAGTTAAAAAATACGCTATTTTTTCATGAAAATGTTACAGTGGCGTTTTCTGACCATTCACGCAATGCGGAAAATATTGTAGCGCGAGTTAAATCTTGGGGCGTTTTAGAACAGTGCTATTTTTGGAGTTCTTTTGAGAAAATGAAAGAGCAAAAAATAGACTCACATGAAAATCGCAGACTTTTTTCATGTGAGATAACTGGAAAAGACGGCTATGGAAATCCATTTGAATCTGAATTTTATGATGAACTGATCTATTATAATCAGTTTGACAATCTTAAAGTTGTTTTCGCAGAACTTTATGAGAAGAATCCTCAAATTAAAATTTCTCGATTTGAAGAGGGTATCTTCTCTTATGCAGATGGTGAATATCTGGCGAAAAAAGATAAAATCGTAAACCCACTACGGAAAATTCTGGGGAAGAAAACACTTTTAGAGTGTCAGCAAAATTTCTATTGCTTTTATCCGGAACTGTACAAGGGCCATTTGAATCCGATGCAAATTCCCAAAATTGAGGCAGATGGAAAAACGGCGCAAATTCTTTCAAGGTTATTTGATACTTCAACGGCGGTTTATCCTCAAAAGTATATTTTCTTTTCCAGTGTATTTGATTTTGAGGGCGGTGCACCGGTCGGTGAACTTGAAGTAATCAAAAAAGTAGCCGCGCTGGTTGGAAATGAAAATTTGATTGTCAAAGTGCATCCACGCGATTCGATTGAACGATTTGCTTCTGCTGGATTGAACGTGGATAAAAATTCCGCAATTCCTTGGGAAGCAATTCAGCTAGGTCGTGATTTTTCCAATCATGTTTTTTTGACGGTCAATTCTGGAAGTGTTTTGAGTGTCAGTATGTTGCAGGAGAAAAAGCCGAAAATCCATTTCCTCTATAAATTGTGCGATTTGAGTGGGAATCCTTCCGCTGCGGCCAATACAAAGAAAATCAACGAGATTTTAAGCGAAGCCCGTTTGAAAGATAAACTTTCCGATGTGGATGCACCGGAAACGCTGGATGCAATTTTGGATTGAGAAGGTGGCAGGATGGATAATCGCTATAAATACCTGATAAAAAATACAGGAATTCTTACCATCAGCAGTTTCTCAACCAAAATTTTGACATTCCTGATGGTTCCACTCTACACCAGCGTTCTGACGACAGAAGAATATGGAACATATGATTTGGCTGTTTCAACTGTTTCGCTTCTGATTCCAATTCTTTCAGTGAATATTGTCGATGGTGTTATGCGTTACAGCATGGATTCCAGATATGACCGGGCCGATATTTTTTCGATTGGATTGCGGCGCATTTCAGTTGCGACATTCATATTTGCGGCAATTTTAGCATTTAATAGTATTTTTCAAATTACAAGTGTTTTTGCGGGAAAAGAACTGCTGATTCTTTTATATTTTATTTCAACATTGCTTTATTCTCTTCTGACGCAGTTTGCAAAGGGATGCGAAGCTGTGAAACAAATGGCAATTGCCGGAATTATCAGCACGATTTGTCTGGTAGGAACGAATATTTTGCTTCTTCTGGTTTTCAAACTGGGAGTCACTGGATTCTTTATTGCTTCTTGTGCGTCCCAACTGATTCCTGCAATTTATCTGGCAGCTCGGCTGAAAATATGGAATTATACGCATCTTAAAATCAACAAACAGGTACAGGCGGAGGTTCTAAAATACAGTGCACCGCTGGTTCTTACGGCTGTCAGCTGGTGGATCAATAGTGCATCGGACAAATATGTGGTGTCGTTTTTGATTGGCGTTTCTGCAAATGGTATTTTATCGGTTGCTTATAAGATCCCAACAATTCTCAATACGATACAGCAGCTCTTTTTGCAGGCGTGGCAGATCTCTGCAGTAAAAGAGTATAACGCGGATTCCAAAGCGTTCTATCAGGAGACATTTCAGATTTTGGATGCCTTGATGTCGTTTTTGGCACTTGGTCTGATACTGACAACGCGTATATTGGCCCATATTTTATATGCGAAAGATTTTTTTGTTGCATGGAAGTATGTCCCCTTTTTGATCATCAGCAGTGTAATCAATACGGCCTCTGGTTATTTGGGAGCAATCCTTTCTGCAAAAAAAGATTCCAAAACAATGGGTGAATCGGCTGTGATCAGTGCCATTGCAAATACAGTGATGAACATTGTCTTTGTAAAATTGTTTGGTGTTCAAGGCGCAACAATTGCCACAGCTCTTTCGAGTTTTCTGATTTTTGCAATTCGAGCAAGTCATACGCAAGATGTGTTACCGAAGAAAAGTATTTTTACATCCTTTTTCGTTTGGCTTATGTTGTGTGTGACAGCGTGGTTATATGTTTATTCTAAACACTATATCTTGATTCTGATCCCGATGGTGGCCGTTTTAATGTGCTATAGAAAAGTGTATTATACACTGCTTTGTAGTGCAAAAAGAATTATAAAAAAGAAATAAAGCAGGAGGATTGTATGAGCATTACAGCAATTATTCCCGTTCGTGAGGGAAGCCGTAGATTAAAAAACAAAAATATTGCACCCTTTGCAGGAACAAATCTTTTAATTAACAAAATCAATCAATTAAAACAGGTGGATGCAATTACCAATATTGTCGTATCTTCTGACTCTGATTTAATGCTTGCCATGGCTTCCTCTCAAGGAGTACTGACACATAAACGTGCACCGGAATTTTGCGATGAAAAGACCAAAACATTTGGTGAGGTCGTTGCCCATATTTGCGAAAATGTTCCGGGTGATGATATTCTCTGGGCTACTTGTACAGCACCGTTGGTTTTTCCACGGCACTATAAAGAAGCGATTAAGCTCTACCATGAGGCATTGGAACAGGGGTATGACTCCTTGGTGTCGATGGAAAAATTCAAGCGATATCTGTGGGATGATAACGGCCCCGTCAATTATGAACTTGGAATCAAACATGTTCCATCCCAACAGCTTCCGCCGTTATATTTTGTAACGGACGGCATTTTACTTGCTCCGCGTGAAAAAATGATTGAGTGGAAATATTTTCACGGGCACAATCCCTATCGGTACATCTTAGATAAAAGAACGAGCATTGATATTGATGATGGGCTGGATTTGGCATGTGCGCGCGCTTGGCTAGATATGGATGAATCGGTTTCTCAGATTGATCCATATATTGTCGGGGGGGGGCAGCATCTAACTGCTTCCGTCTAAGCGCAGGGCAATATGCTGGCACCGAAAGGAAGGTGGCAGCATGAAAACGGCATGTTTTATTCCAATTAAAGCGAACTCGGAAAGAGTGCCCGGAAAGAATCTTCGCGTTTTGAATGGAAAGAAGCTTTATCAATATATCTGTGAACATGTAAAAACGGCAGCGGTTTTTGATGACGTTTATATTGATACAAATAGTAACGAAATTGCAGAGTATGCTGACAAAATGGGATTTCATGTATTGGAACGAAAACCCGAATTGGCACAGAATACTGCAAATGGAAATGATCTTCTGGTCTACCATTACAATCTCTGCCCGGAGTATGATTACTATTTCCAGCTCTTTGCAACAGCTCCATATCTTCAACCTGAAACGATTCAGGAATGTGTTAATCGCCTAACTGCAAGCGAGGTTTATGATTCTGTTTTTACTGCAACAAAAAATCATGGCTTTTATTGGTTAAATGGTACACCTATCAATTATCGGCCGGGAATTCTGCCGCGTAGTCAAGATATGTTGCCGGTTGTTGAAGAAAGTACAGGGTTGTATGGTATCAAAAAGGAATCTTTGGAAAAATATAGGTGCCGAATCGGAAGAAAACCCTATATTTATTCAGTAAGCAAGTTTGAAGCAGTTGACATCAATACGGAAGAAGATTTGAAAATCGCTGAGTATGTTGGGAAAATGATTTTCAACCTGTAAAGAAAAATTAGGAGGACAACATGAAAAGAACATTTGATACCTTAGAAGAACGTCTGGACTACATTGAATTTAGAGAAACCCTTCTTTATGCAAAGAGTCCTGTGGATCGAGTACTTTTTGAAAACGAACTGACAGAACCCGAATATAAGGCGATTATGGATGTGATGGAAGATTGCCGCCAGAAGCTTGCAAATGGCGAGAACATTTCTAACACATCTTTTGAACAGGCAGTTTACGCAGTCATTCCGGATGATAAGCATGATTATCATATGTGTGAGGCATTGGCTGAAGCCTTTGCGGAAGAACAGCGGTGGGAAGAGGTTTTCCCTGCGTTGTACGGCGATATGGCAAAATATGGTGGCTGACAAAACCAGCCTATTCGCATTGATGGAGATACCTTGCGATTATTTATAGTGGGTGTTATACTGAAGCTATCAAAATATTTGGAGGTGTCCCATATGCCCCGTCCTAAAGGAAGCAAGAACAAGCCCAAGACCGTAAAAGCAACTGTTGACTTTGCTGCACAGCTCGCCGAAAAGCAATCCGCAAAGGAAGCCGTTGCCGCTGAAATTGCATCTATCACTGCGAACATTGATGCACTGAAAGCAGACTTGAAAACCAAGAAGGCAGAGCTGAAATCTATCGACAAGGAAATCGCCAGAATCGAAGCTAAGAAGATCAAAGCTGAAACCAAAGCGGCAGAATCTGCAAAGAAAGCTGAGGCAGAGGATGTGCTGAAAAAGCTGCTGGCAAGCGGTGTGAGTGCAGACGAGATCCTCGCAAAGTTGAAATGATTTAAAAATTTCTGACGCAGTAGTTAACGGGAACATCTACGTCGCAAGCAGTGCGAGTTGGTACCAACTCGCGATTTTTGAATCGGATTTTTCAAAATCCAAATTCAAAATGCTTGTTGGGCTGTGCCCAAACCCCATTTGTTCTGCATCGTGCCGATGCAGGCTGCGCGTTTGTTCCAAACGCTTTTATAACAAAACGAAGAGACAGACTAGAGTTCTCCTAAAAGGCAGAACTCCGGTCTGTCGTCGTTTATCGGGACTTTGCTTTCTCATGCTGCACTTTTCGTCTGCGCAGACCTACCGCATAGCTGGACAGGGAAAGCAGCTATTTTATCATCAAAGTCACAAAGAAAGATGCAGGGAAGGGGACAATCTTCTTCGGCGCAGACAGTATATTGAACACAAACATTTTTATTCAGCCTATTATAAAGGTATCGGCTACTGGGTAGCAAGGATGCCAACAGCTATGTAAAACCGCAGCCCTCCGACTGCGGTAAAAAATCAAAGATTGGATAGTTGCGAAAGGATCTGTTTGCTGATGCTGATTAGTTCGTCCAGCCGGGCACGCAAGTCCTCCAGATCGGCGGCATAGACTTGACCGTTTTCGTTGGCAGCTTTGGCGTACTGGTTCAGGTTATTGCTGCACATCTGCAAAAGATATGCCATCCGCCGTAGCTGCGGCAGATCAAGGTGCAGACAATATCCGTCCAGAGCCATCTTACGCAGGTAGGAACCAATGCTCAGAATGCCGCTGGATTCCATTTTGTTCCGGATTCGTTCCAACTCCTGCTTGCTGACCCGGAAGTGAAGCTGCTGGTCACGACGGTCATTCATTGGGCATCACCGTGGCGATTCCCTCGGGATAAATGGTACGGGTAGAATTGTTGTTCATAGTCTTTTCTCCGTTTCGATAAAAGAAAAAGAAGGGTCTTTCGTTGCGGTTCAGCGTTCGTTCTGCCGCTGTCGTTTGCGCTGCCATTGTTCCAGCAGCTTGATGATGGTGTCCTCCATCTGTTTGGGGGTGTAACTGCGGGGAAAATACTTCCGCAGGGTTTCATTTTTGATGACAACCTTGTCCAGTTCGTCCTTCTTGGCTTCGCCCATGACTGCAAAGGCAACATCATACGAGAAGTGACCCTCCAGCGCTAGTTTCTTGAGCCGTTGCGCTTGGGAGAGGGACGGCGCATTCTGAGTGTCCTCCATGGCTTCGAAAAAATCCTGCTGTTGGACTTCGTCCAGATAGGACAACTCCACAGCGGGATTGAATGCAATTTTCTTTTCGTCTACCATGTTCAGCAACTCGGGGATAAGGTTGGTCAGGCGGATAAAACGCTGGATTTGACTGCGGCTTTCGCCCGAATCCAGCGCCACTTTTTCGTCTGCCCGCAACTTCGTCCCAATTTGGGACGAAGTTAAATCTGACCGGGCACCTTGCTTTTTTAGGGCTTCCAGCTTCATTTTATAGGCGAAAGCCCTTTCACTCGGTAAGATGTTCTCTCGTTGGAGGTTTGAATCCACCATGAGCAAAACTGCGGCATTATCGTCCATTTGACGGACGATAACAGGCAGCGTGTCCAGTCCGGCAAGCTGCGCAGCGTGCTGACGGCGGTGCCCGGAGATGATCTCATAGCCGCCTTCCGGGCGCGGGCGGGCAATCAATGGGGACAGCACACCGTACTGCTCCACACTCTCCACCGTACGCTGCATGGATTCATCATCCAACACTTTGAATGGATGATTCGTGAACGGGTGCAGTTCCGCAATGGGGATCTGCTGCACCTGTTCCCGCCGCTGCTCCTGCCGGGATTCCTCGGTAGAAAAAATGTCATCTGCACCTTTTAGCGACACGTTTAAGCCGCCTTTCGTCATTCGCCAACACCTCCTCTGTCAAAGAATGGTAGGCTTTCGCCTATGGTACTGATTTCCGCAGAACGTGCGGAAAAGGGAACGGCCTTGCCGATGTCGACTTTCTGGTTGATGACGGTAATTGTGGTGGATTTCTTTGCGATAAAATCATCTCCTTTGGGAACTGTGCGCTAAGTCGTGGTTGGTTTGGTTCTGATAGGAAAGCTGCATCGTGGTGGGTGCGTTGTACAGAGAAGCGAGCAGGTATTGTTTCATGTCTCGGATCGGGCTGCTGTTCTCTGCAAGGCACTTCAGCACAAAGCGGATATGGTCGGCGTTCAGCTTCATAAACCGGCTGCGTACCACCTCGGCAGGTTTATCGTCCCCGGCAATGTGCAGCAGCTTGCGGTTGGTAGCGCAGGTGTCCACAAGCAAATCTACGATTTGGTAGATGGTGTCCTCGTCGTCCGGGCAAAGCCGGAGCAGAAGTTCTGCCTCCAAAGACTGAGAAAAGTACGCTTTCAGTTGTTCGCGTTTGCTCATCCCCTCCGCTTCTTCAGAATAGAAAGGATTAGTCTTACTCATTTCAGTATTATTCTTATTAGTCTTATTTGCTTGCGGTTTTGGCTGTTCCAGAATTGCGATTTCGGCAGCACCAGAATTGCTGTTTTGGCAATTCTGTACTTGCGCTTTTGGCAGTCCAGACGAAAAATCCTTGACGTAGATTAGGCTGGGCCTGCCCAGACCACGGCGTTTGCGCTCGACGAGGCCGATGTTCTCTAGTTCCCGGAACAGCTTGACCGCCTTGTGTTCGGCGCAGCAGAGGGATTCCTGCACTTCCCGGACGGTGTAGATGATATACACCCGGCCCTGCTCGTCCCGCCAACCGTTTTTCGCCGACAGGCTCATGCGGTCAAGCAGGATGCCATACAGTATTTTGGCATCTGTGGACAGATTTTGAAACCGCTGCTCCTGAAACAGCGTCTTTGGAATACGGAAGAACGAAAACAGCTCTCCGGCTTGTCCGTAGAAATAATCAAGTGTCATATGATTCTGTCAAGGCTGAAAAAATAACGCGGATACATCAACATCATTGAAAATTCCTCCTTATAGATAATTCGTGTAAATAAAAAGCGCAACTTCGATTTGAGAAAATCGAAATTGCGCGATGTAACTTGGCAGGGGATAAAAGTCATTTGTCAGGGGCGGTTGACCACAATTTGACCACAATAGAAACGAAACTTCTTGACATCAAACGAAACAGAATGAAAAAATGAATTCGGAAAATAGTGATATGGCGTATATTGTGTGCAGCTTTGACCAATGTGTCCGCGAGTGGAGTACAATGGGGTTCAAGAGGCCGTGAGTTCGATTCTCGCCACTCGGACCAAACAGAAATAATCCGAACTTGTTTCCGATAGGAGATGGGTTCGGATTATTTGTTTTCTTC
>ENA-OVGR01001010-OVGR01001010.1-human-gut-metagenome-genome-assembly--contig:-NODE-1010-length-27450-cov-8.980325_pt1 | contig 27450 bp, 21 predicted proteins | sample MGYA00237775_ERZ505429 | MGnify/ENA primary metagenome ERZ505429 (study PRJEB26158, sample SAMN06016345) | human gut metagenome | biome: human gut; feature: ankylosing spondylitis patient; material...
TTTCCGAAAGCAGCGTAAATAACCGATCCCGGCTGACCGGAAATCCGTCTTGTTGTAGCAAATGCCACAGTTTACGACCGCCGAGCCTGGGCATCAGTTTCCGGTAGCAACCCACCCGCTCTAAAAGAAGGATATAGGATAAGACTCCTTCCCTATTACGCCGTAGATGTTTATAATTAGGCCTGACGAGCATAGCCGAACAACCCGCACGGAAACGACAGGCTTATTCCTGTGTGTCTTTCTTTGAGGCGCCGGACTGTCCGGCTGCGGATTTTTTAGCAGGTCGACACCGTATCTTCCTGGAGGATATCTCCCATGATCTCATAGCCTTCCAGACGTAATAAAGCCTCTTCCAAGCGCCGCCGAAGGGCTTTGTTCTCGGATAATAATTCACTGGCTTCTTCACTCGTAACGCGGGACATGATCGGATAAGGATTAGGGGTACTCACAAAGCTACAACTATTTTTCGCTTTCCAGCGCTGACCCATCTTATGAATCGTAGACATGGGAATACCATGTTCTTCGGAGAGTTGGCGAGCCGTCTTGACTCCGCTCAAATACTCCTGTAAAATCAGATGACGCAACTGACGCGGTAAATAATGACGCGATAAGTCTGAATTCGTTTTTTGCTGCATAAGATTTACTCTTTTTTGTAAACCTTTTTCAGGACGGGACAGACACATCAAGAAAATCGCCAAACCGAAGACGAAAAAGGACATCTTCGGACGCATGTTCGACATGATGCTGCCGTCGTCATCGCTCAAATTACACCTTTCGAAAATGAATATGTTCGGGATCGGCAACCGGATGATGCGCCGCATCATGAAGCGGAAAGGAATCGACTCGCTCGAAACGCTGCGCCGGCAGGCTATCGACAACGGCGTGGAATTCATCGCCTGCCAGATGTCGATGGAGGTGATGGGCGTCCAGCGCGAAGAATTGCTGGACAACGTGACCGTAGGCGGTGTTGCCACCTACATGGAGCGTGCCGGGAAAGCGAACGTGAACCTATTCATTTGAATCCATTATGACAACGCAGTTATCGAAAGGATACCGGCCGATGTTGTCGGGAACAGAAACCGGAGTCTCAGGCGGCTACCGGACACCTGTTGTAAAATTCCATGTATGACCGGACAAAAGTCGCATTCAATAAATTCATTTTCACAAATTCGCCACCGCCAGATTGTTCCGGCGGTGGCGAATTTGTTTTCAGAGATTCGTCGGATAGCCGTTCCTGCTTAAACGGCTATTAAGAATATATAACGATCATTCATAGTTTCAAAAATGGAATTTGACGGACAATCCGAAATTCCAGAATCCGGGATCAAAGAAGCCGTCATGTCCACCGCCGATCACAGCTCCGATCACAGGACGGTAATCTACCTCCAAAGAGATCGGGGCATTTTTGAAATGACAGCCGAAAGCGCAGGAGCCGGCCACACCGAGCAAAAAACCCGAATCGTCAAAGTCATAAAGTCCCAAGGCTCCACCCACACCGACATTCAGATACCAATCGCAAGTCTGGGGTGTCCAATTCCACCGGCAGCAGCGCCAATTATAGATTCCCGTAACGGACAGTCCTTCAAAATGAGGAGTCGCCAACGTGAATTGCAAAAAATTCCGAGACGAAAGATCGCGTTGATAAAGAAATTCCACGCCATCTCCCAACCGTAATCCCACGGCGTTTTTCTCTTGAGCCAAAACCGTCTCGAAAGCGAACAAACTGCAAACAAAAACCAATAAAATCTTTTTCATAAAACAATTATACGTATAACGATTTACATGGAATTATCACCGGCCACTCAATCGTCATCATCCTCGTCATCGTCGTAATCATCGTCATGATATCTCCCGTATTTCCGCTTCCCATATTTCGGGTGTTTCTTATACCCGTGCTTGTGCGGATGATACTTCCCATGTCGTTTGCAATAGGAGTCGTAATGCTCGTGCCAGTAATCGCTATGACAATGCACCCGATCATAGAACGGAGCACAATACGACGACTCGGGACCGATTCCCAGTTCGATCAGAATCCGCCCCCAGCCCTCACTCTTATAACGTCTGTAATAATCACAGATATCGCGCATGCTTCGTCCCGAGGTTCGGGCGATCTCCAGCGCAAGGCCCACATGCCCCCAATCTCTGCCGCAACGCCGGTAATAATTATTGAGCAATTCTGCCGAAATATCGTATTCCACGCAGAGGCGCCGACAGAAATCCGACAAATCGACCGAAGCATACCGATTGGCATTTCCGATAAAGACGGAAAGCCTGTTTTGTGCGGACAAAGAGCAAGCGAATACCGCAAAAAATAGCAGCAAACCGATTTTTTTCATAGGTAAATCGTTCTATTAAAACAGATGATATAATACGAACAGCTGCCAAGCGAATTTTTCATTTGCCTGTCGGCATGCCTATGCAAACGAATCTATTTCAGCAAAGTGCCGTCTTCCCGGATTTTGAGAATCACCTCCCTGTCATCTTCCGCTTCCAGCTCGATTCGATAATAATTCCCATCTGGTGTTTCTACCATTCCCGGCTCATCGTCGGCTTCATAACCGACATAATTATCGTTAATTGCCTGCTGGATCGCAGTTTTAACGGCTTCCGGAAGAGTATCCGGACTGATCTCCCAGGATGTGGAAAGCCAATTTCCGTTGTTGTCAAAAAGCACCTTCTTGGCAACTCCGTCGTGGATGATATCCACCTCAAACTGTCCGTGTTCCCGGTCCGTTTCTACGATTTCGGATGCCGCATATTTCTCCTGCAGAAAATTTTTCACCCCTTCGGGAAGTTCAACCGGCAGGTAATCCTCGGAATCATCCTCCGAATCTTCCACCGCCTTGATCAGAATTCCCTCCGCGTTGTAATAAAGATCCATTTCCCGCGAGCCCTGCTCCACCTCCAAAACATAGACCGGTTCCATGCTTTCACGTTCTATCATATCCACATCATCCGGCCTCCACGATCTATATTCGCTGTTCTGGAAGGCGTTTTTGACGGCTTCGGGCAAAGCCGCATAAGGCAGGTCCGTTTCGGTCATCAGCCAAACGGCATCGAAAGTAAACCAGGCCTCGGATTCATAATTCTGGTCCTGGAAATCCGCAATGTAATAATTACCCCGGGTTTTCCATTTCGGACTGGCTTCAGGATATTTTTGAGAAAACGCAGACTGCAATTTTTCGGGAACTTTCAAGTTGTCATCATCGTCATCACAACTTTGCATAGCCGCTCCGCATACTCCTAAAGCGAGCATCAGAAAATACATTTTCAGTTTCATAACAAAAATAATTTGAAGTTAGGTAAGACAAAGATATGAAACCCGAACCACATAAACAAATATCTGAAATTCACCTTCACATCGCTGAAAATCGGGCATCGGTCGAAAAATATTATCCGGATCGCATCATCCGATTCAAATCATACAACTTGTAATTATTCGCCTTTCAAAATTTTTCCACATTTGGATTTCTCGCCGGAAATCGCCATATTTATTATTTTGTCGTCAATACCAGTTCTCGTAGAAATATTCTAAAAAAAGATAGGATGGCTTTAGCCATCCTATCCCAGTGAGCAATCTCGTAATTTTGAACTTTCTATTTTAATGTTTTAACACATTATAGTAAGAGATTTTCACTCGAAATTATTTGTCGGTTGACAAATGCCTTCCACACATTGAAGCGTTACTGGTCTGACCGTTATTAGCGTTTCAACCGCATCTTCTTGTCCTTACCTTACACTTAATGGCGGAGCGGCGCGAATATTACAGATTATAGCATTCGCCTCATTTCCAGAGAAGATTCGGCACGGGACGTTCGGGCATTGCGCACGTCATCCGGAATGATCGTCCGGGAATATACGCTGGTTTCGGCCGGCTCGGTTCGGGTGGTCATCGTCAGGGTGTTCCCGCCATTCGTCAACTCGAAATCGTAGCCGTTGCCCCAGCTCTCGCCGTCGTCGTACACTCCGGTCAGCCGGGATCCGTCGATCGAATAACGCCCGGTGTATTTGGTGTAGTTCGACGTTTCGACCTTCTGATAAAGTCCGAACGTCGCTGCCGAAGTGAATTCGACGTATACCTCGAATCCTTCGGGAGCACTCTCCGACCAGGAAGTGAGGCGCCATTCGCCTACGATTTCCGACTGAATGTTGGGGGCATCGTCGTCATCCGAACAGCTTGCGGCGAAAATGCCGAGCAGGGAGAAAACGAGCAGATGATAAAGATGTTTTTTCATTGCAAGCACTGTTTTTATAACCAACCTCCGTTTGCTGCGCCGGCCGAACGGGCGATGACGGCGAATTCCTTGGTGATGACCATGCCGCCCATCACGACACCCGTTCCGGGTTTCGTACCGCCGGCTATCGCCGAAACCTTGATTTTGGCCGATCCGGGTTTCGTGCATTTGATCATCAGTTTTCCATTATACATTTTGGGAGCCGCCTTGATGCCAAGCTTTTCCATGTCCTTGGCCGACATCTGGATATCGGTGTAGGTAAGGTCTTCGGCACCCTGCCCGAAATGCTGCGTCAGCGGAATGAGCTGCACCTCGCCCAATGCGACCTGCAGACAGGGCGTCCCTTCGATCTGCATGAGCAACTGATAAGCGTCCGTAATGCCGGTGCCCATTTTGCCGCGGTAAATCGACACGTCGGCGATCGTGGCCTTCGAGCCTTCGCCCAGCCGGGAGTCGATTTCATTGACCGAGGTGAGCAGCATGGTCTTGAATTCGTCGAGCGAGTATCTCTTCCCTTTCTCCAGGGCATAGGAGAGGCCGAGTGCGGCTACGCCCGAGACGTGCGGGCAGGCCATCGAGGTTCCCTGCATGTAGCCGTAATCCGCTCCGTTGCTCGTTTCGGAGCAGAGTGTCGAGAGTACGCCGGCCTTCTCGCCGCCGCTCAGACCGCTCGTTTCGCCGCCGGGAGCCGCGATATTACAGCCGGAACCGTAGTTGGTATAATTGGCCGGCAGGTAGTCGGGCGAGAACGAGGTGACGGAGATATAATCACGATAGCCTGCCGGATAGCCGGACATGGCTGTCGATTCGTTGCCGGCGGAAAAAATGATCAGTCCGCCGTCGAGGGCCTCGCAGTTCTTCTGGGCGGCGAAGTACTGAAGCGCCTCGTAATCCATCGGCGATTGTTTGATGAACATGTTGTCCGACGTGTATATTCCCGCCTTGATGCCCCACGAGCACTGGAGGATGGAGGCACCGTGATCCGCGGCGTATTTTACGGCACGGCTCGACACGAGGGCGTCACCCGTCAGGTCTCCCGAGAAGATCTGACACGACATGAGACGCACACCGTCTCCCTTGCCCGTACCTCCGGCCACGCCGCAGACGCCGATGCCGTTGTTATTGACGGCGGCTACCGTGCCCGCAACGTGCGTTCCGTGTCCCGAATCGCCCTTCTGCCCCCATGAAATGGGACCGTCGGTGACGAAGTTCCATCCGTGTATATCCTGCTTCCCGTACTCGGGCGAAGGGTTCGGATTGATCCACATGTTGGCCGCCAGATCCGGATGAGTGTATTTCACCCCTTCGTCCACGATGGCGACGATGACTTCGGGATTACCTGCCGTGAGCTTCCATGCGTCGGCCACATTGATGTCGGCTCCGGCCACCGATGTAGTGGCAACGGCCTGGTCGGCATTGTTGATGTAATGCCACTGCCAGAAAAGATTCGGGTCGTTGAAATCCGCTGTAACCAAAGCGCGGGTCTGGCCGTTCGCCGTTGCTTGAAACGGATAGGTTTTGCAGTCGGAAGCCCGGTAGAGACGGGTGCGGAACTGTACTTTCGAGATTTCGGCGACACCTGCGAGTCTCTCGGCCGCCTTGTCGAGATCCTCTTCCGATGCGAACCCGAGCACATACCATCTGTGAAGCCCTGCCGCACGGGTGCGGGCCTCGTGTTCGCCGGCTTCGGGGAAGACGCGCTCCAGCGAGGTGACGTGCAGGTCGTTCAGGATGTCATCGACGGATTCGATGCCCGAACGGGTCAGCGCCGAACGGGTCTTGGCCGCATTCAACGCATTCTGTTCGAGACTGGGAATGGCTTCTTCGCCAAATTTTACGATGAGCGAACCGGCCACGGCGTCGTCCGACGTATTGCAGATTTTGCCCGAAGTCTCGATTTCGGGAGCGGAATCCCCGCGGTTCGGTATTTCCTGCATGGGATCCGTCGAGCAGGCGGCCAGCAGCAGGGAGGCGAAAATCAGGAGTTTCGTTTTGTTATGCATATATCATGCTGATTTTTGAGTCCGGCAGGTTGTTTTTGGCTTGGAAAAAAGGGAGAGGCCGACACTTGCCGGACGACCGGCCTCTCCCGATCCGATATTACTTGAGCGTGATTTCGGCAGCGGCCGTTTTCCGGAAGCGGAGTTCCGATCCCGAACCGTTCGCACGCTGCACAGCGTCGCTGAATCCGACCGTAGCCCTTACGACTTTCGCTTCAGGAGCCGATGCGGGCAGGAATCCTTTCGCATAGTCGGTCGGTACGGTTTTGACGGAACCGCGTTCTGCGGAAACGGAGAATTCGAGCCGTTCGACGTAATTCCGCGGCTGCCGGAGTCCTGCGGCCATTCGGCGCAATTCTGCAATCCGCTCTGCGGCCAGTTCGGGAATGCCGCCCATATCCTTGGCGGGATCGACGAGCAACATATCCGTAAGGATCGAATAGGGGGTCGTCGTACTCAACGTATACAGATAACGGAACGTGGCCCCCTGCTCGACATAGTTCGGGGTGGGCACGAAATAGATGTAACCGTCGGCCACGGCGCCTCCGATGAACGGATAATTGACCGCATAGAGGGCTTCGGGGTTCTCCTCCGAGACGCAGCCGGCGAGGATGTCCTCTCCGTTGATGACACCGATCGGCGTTTGCGAAAGAAGCGGGGAGATAGCGCCGGTTATGCCTGCGAGCGGAGCAGTGGAGGGAACGTAGACCGCCGGAATCCGACCGCCTTCGTCGAACTCGACCCCGGGGAGTCCCGTGATGGTCAGCAGATCGGCCGAACTGTCGTCCGCCGGATCGTCTTCGATGGTCACCGTGCCGATCTTCCGGCGCATCGGCTTCTCATCCATGACGTTGACAGCATAATAGTTCCATTCGGTCGAAATCAGGTACTCCTTCGAGGGCTGCTCTTTCTGCGGCAGGAAGTCCGAGTAGAGGAACTCGCTCTCCAATCCCGGGTTGTATACACCGGTGGTCTTGATGGATGCCGTGAAGAGTTTGCTGGCATATCCGTTGTAAGCCAGTCCGGCGAACGTGTACTCCGTGTCGCCGTTCAGCCCCGTGAGCATGACGCTGTAATGTCCGCCGTTGATGGCGTCGAGCTGCTCTTTGGTGAAATCCTTGCCCTCCTCTTTGAGGAAAGCCGTCATGTCCAATCCTTGGATGTCTTTTGTCTTGAAGACTCCGTGTTTAACAGATTCAATCCCCTCGCCATAGGCCCAGAATTTCGCCGCATTGTCCGTCGTAATGCCTTGTCCCGCGAATTCGTTCGTGGCTTCGAGCCCGATGTTGAGAATGACGGAAACCTTGTCCTCGTCGCCCTTGGCGATATATCCGAACGAAATGGAGGCGTAGCCCTGCATTTTCAGATTCTGCGACGCCGTTTCGCCGCCCTCCGGATTCGCCTCTTCGTCCGAACCGTAGATGCAGCCTACAAGCGTGTACTTGCCGGTACCGCCTTCCAGATCCTGAACGGAAATCGTCCCCGAAGCAGTGATCGTCTTGATGAGTTCCGCGGCGATCTTGCCATCGGCAATCTCCTGTGCCTTGAGGCTCGCCTCGCCGTCGCTCAAATTGCCCGTGAAGATCGCATAGCGGAACTCTCGGGTGTCCTCGGAGAGGGTGGCGCCGATTTCGACGACACCATCTGCGGGTTCGCTTTTGGTGAGGGCCACCGAGTAGTCGTAGACCCTGGCTCCGGGAAGCATGATCCGCTGCAGGCCGTTTGCGTTGGCATAGAAGAATTTTCCGGCATATTCACCTTCGCTCGGTTCGAGCACGATACCCTGCGCCGGGAAGGTAATCACGCCGTTCTTGAGCGTGCCATATTGTCCGGCCGATTCGTCCATGGCGAAATTTTCCGGTGTTTGCGATGCGATGTACCACTCGCCCATATCGGCAAAGAGGGTCAGACCGGTCGATTGGTAGGGATAATAGACCTTGTTCGGATCCGAGGCATCGACATAGGTCCAGACGTTGCGGTTCTCGTGGTTTACCTGTCCTCCGGCGAAGATGTTCATCAGCTCCGGAGTGTAGGCTTTCATGCGGTAATAGCCCTTCTTGTCCGAACGCTCGTAGATTTCGAGTTCGATTTCGGGGTTCGGATTAGCATTGGGGTTGTTTATCGACGCGAAGTTGCCCAGAATGTCGTCGCGGTAGCGGCCTTTGGTCTCACCGGTCTTTTCGTCGGTGACCAATTCCCATTTGGCCAGCACGAGCGATATCGAAAGGTTCACCTTATCGGCACCGTAGATCGAAGCGTAGCGCGGATCTTCGATGTTGATATCGCAGGTGTAGGTCGTGCCCATTTGGGCCTTGGGGAAACTGATCGTAAAGGTCGTCTCGTCCTCTCCGGCATCGAATGCGATCGGCTCGACGACGAAAATATCCTCGACGTTGGACTTCACGACGACCGGAACGACGATCGGATCCACGGTGTTGCGCCGTTTGACCGTATAGGTCACTTCGGTCTGGGTTCCCGGTTCGAACTCCAGATCGGTCCGGGTAGCCTGCTTCTTCGGGAAGTAGACACCGTAGCAATCGGGATTCTCCGCGGTTCCCTGCGTATAGTTCACGTCGTCCTCGCAGCCGGCAAGGACAAGAAGTGCCAGCAGGAACGGTAATATATGCTTGAATGTCTTCACGGTAATTTGCTTTTAGATTTGACAGCTTGATCGCAGATGGTCATCACCCGTTCCACGGCTTGACCGTTTGCGAAGGATCGGGATTGTTCTGCGTGGCGATGACGGGGTTGTTCTGCGTCTCACCGCGCGAGATCACGAAGTTCCAGTAGGGTGCACGGCCTTCCGTATTCAGCCGGTACGAGGCAGGAGAGTTGGTTCCCACATAGCCCCGTCGGGTGGACATGTCGAGCCGCTTCATGTCGAACATGACGATGCCTTCGCCCCAGAACTCGATGCGCTTCTGAAGCATCAGCTCGTTGGTGAAATTTTCAACCGACGACGACATGTTCGTACAGTCGTAACCTCCGCCCACAATGCGGTAATTGTTCATGAACTTATTGAGCAGCCGAATTCCTTCGCCAAGATTTTCATGCGCCTTGGCCTCGGCCTCGATGAAGTACATCTCCTCGACGCGCATGTAGGGATGGTCTGCGGCTCCGCCGACCTTGAAATCCTCATAAGCGCCCTGTGCCGGACGGAACTTGATGTTCGCGTAATCGGGCAGTTCATTGAAGTATTCCTTGCCCTCTTTACGGCAGCTTTTGTAGTCGTAGGACTCCTTCTCCGGGTCTTTGCGGTCGGGATCGAGCCACGAATGGCGGCGGAAGTCGCGCAGGTCGATACTGTTGTAGAGGTTGCTGTTGATGCAGCGGCAGGCGTCGTTTCCGTAGGCGCTCCACGCATTCTCCGTACTCATGTGCGCCGTGAAGCAGAACAGGTTGGCAACGCTCTCGCTCGGAAGCGCAAGGCCCCAGATCCAGGCATTGTTCGACATGGCGCTGTTGAAGCCGTTCGAGGGGTCTTCCCACTGCTCCTGCGTCAGGGGTGTACAGCCGCTGGCGTTAATGGCCAAGCGGGCGTACTCGGCAGCGGAAACATAGGCTTCGGCGTCGTTCTTGGCCGTACCGCGCTCAAGCCAGGCCCGGGCTTTCAGTCCGTAGACCAGCGCCGGACTGATCGTATACTTGTCGGGAGCCGTAAAGCCGCTCAACAGTTCTTCGGCCTTGTCCAGGTCGGGGAAGATCACTTGATCGTAGATGTCGTCGACCTTGGCACGGGGGTTGTTCTTGGCCTCGGCCTCGGTAGTCTCGGGCAGTACGATGGGCACGCCCAGCCCGAGAACCCCGGGCGCTTCGGTGTAATTGTTCTCCTTGAACTCGTACAGACGCACCAGATCGAGGTAGAACATGGCCCGATAGGCGTAGGCGAAGCCCAGATAGGACTTCTGCGTGGCGTCGAGCGTCGCGAAATCCGAGGCGTCGATCTGTTTGATGACGTTGTTGGCCGCCATGATCCACGCATAGTAGTTGTCCCACGTGAGTGCACCCACGGCATAGTCGGCGCCGAGCGCTTCGTTGGTTCCCCACTGTGCGAACCAGTCGTAACCGATATTGCCGCCGATGGCGACGTCGCCCGTCATGGATTCCGTGGCGATATGGATGGCCGGCAGGGCAAAATCCCAAGCTTGGCCATCCTTTGCATAGCCTGCGGAACCGGCCTGTACGAGCGAGGCCGGAATGCCTTCTATCAGCGTTTCGAGGGTGACCTGATCCTCGGTGGCTATTTCATAGGGGTCGGCTTCTTTGATGCAGCTGCTTGCCAGCAAAGCTGCCGCCAGCGTCGCGAGCGTTATGTTTGTCGCTTTTTTCATATGCATGTCGTTTGTCGTAAAGTGTTTGAGGCCGATTAGAATTGGATGTTGATGCCGCCCGAAATCGTTCTTACAGGCGAATAGGTGGCCTGGCTCGTCGCTCCCGAATAAGAGTAGCGGGGATCGAATCCCTGACGTTTGGACCAGTACCAGACATTCTCGCAGGCAAGGTAGACGCGCACCTTCTCGATTCCGACCTTCTTGGTGAAATTCGACGGCAGCGTGTAGCCGAAGTTGATGTTCTGCAGGTTCAGGTAGCTGGCGTCCATAAGGAAGCGATCAGACATACCGTTTTGATCCTTATCTTCATACTGCAAACGCGGGATGTTCGACGACGTATTGTCCGCCGACCATGCGTCGAGCATGTCTTTGTGCCAGTTCATACCCGTCGTCTTGTTGGCCGGCGAGTACATCGCCGCGGAGTATCCCGAATCATAGGCCAGACCGCCGATCTGATAGGTGAAGGCCACGCTCAGGTCGAAGCCCCGGAAATTGACGCTCGTGCCGAAACCGCCGTAGAGATCGGGAATCGGGTCGCCGCAGAGATAGTCCGATGCCTTGGCATATTCAGTCGTTGTAACGCGCTTGCCCGTCGGGTTACCCTTGTCGTCGGTTTCGTCCATGTACCACATCGAAAGGCCCTCGTCCGAAACCCCGGCATATTTTCTCATGTAGAAAGTGTACATCGGCAGTCCTTCTCCGAAGAAAGTGGAGCCGCTCACGTAACCGGAGTAGCCATCGACCTGCTTGGTCCGCCGTTCAGAAGGCAGCATGGTGATCTTGTTGCGCAGGTGCGTCATGTTGAGATTGATGTCCCACTGGATATGCTCCCGCCGGATCGGCGTAAAGTTCAGCTCGATTTCGACGCCGCTGTTGCGCATGTCGCCCACGTTGGCGTAGTAGGACGAATAGCCCAGCGACGGAGCTACCGGGAACGACAGCAGCATGTCGGTCGTCTTGCGGAGGAAATATTCGACGCCTCCGGAAACCGTACCGCGCAGGAAGCTGAACTCCACACCGGCGTTGAAGTTGGAGTTGGTCTCCCAGGTGATGTTCTCGGATCCTTTGGCGTTGAAGACGGTCGAGACCTTTCCGTTGGCGTTTTCGATCGTGTAGGTGTTCGTGTAGCGGAAGTTACCGATGTTGTCGTTACCCTGCGAGCCGATCGAGGCCTTCAGCTTGAGATTGTCGAGCCATTCATAGGTGCTCTCCATGAAATTTTCCTTCGAAATGATCCATGCGCCGCCCAGCGACCAGAAGTTACCCCAGCGATGGTCGGGGTGGAAACGCGAAGAAGCGTCGCGGCGATAGGAGGCCGAGGCGAAATATTTGCCTGCGTAATCGTACATGACGCGGGCGAAATAGCCCTCGTTGTTGTACTCCCTCCGGTAGGAGCCGGCTCCCTGTTTGTCGATGATCGCCCCGGCCAGTTCGTCGTTGTCCTGCGTCAGCATGTTGCTTTTGGAAGCCGACAACAAGTAAATGCGGTTCTGGTAGGACTCGTGACCCAGCATCACATTGAGGTTATGGTGGCCGATCTGCTTGGTGTAGTTGAGAATCTGCTGTAGGTTGAGGTCGAAATTCCGTTGATGGCCCTTCGAGACCATGCCTTTTTCGCTGGCGAACTGTCCGAACCAGGGATTCGTAACCGAGGTGGAGCGGGTTTCGTCGAGCGAAACGCCGGCGTTGAACGTGAACTTGAAATCCTTGAGGAAGGTGACGTCGATATATCCCGTACCGTTGAAAGCATTGCCTTCGGCTTCCTGTTTGTTGAGACGCGAATCCGAGAGGGCGTTGCTGTTGGGGAAGAGCGAACGCTCCATACCGGCATTGTCGCCGTTGCCGTAGTCGTAGAGCTTGATGCCGTCCTCGTTGTACATGACATTACCCTCGCCGTCGCGGATGTAGAGCGGATAGATCGGACCGACGGCCGTCGTATAAGCGAAAACGTTGCCCGACGAGTTACCGGCGCCGCTGTCGTCGATCTGGTTGTAGCGGAAATGCGTGTAGTTGGCATTGGCGCCGAACTTGAGCCACTTCTTGGCCTGATAGTCCACGCGCAGACGGGCCGTATAACGATCCATGTCCGAGTTGTAGGCGATACCTTCGTTGTTCAAATAGCCGAACGATCCGTAGATCGAGGCGTTCCCGGTCTGGCCGGAGATCGAAGCGTTGTACTCCTGACGCAGGGACGAGCGGAAAGCCGCATCGGTCCAGTCGTCGGGACGGATGTAGTACTCCTTGCCCTCATAGACGAGACGGCGGCCGAGAGTCGCGGCGGGATTGACCTTGCCGTTGATGCCGATGAACTCCTGCCCGGAAGGAACCGTATAGACCATATAGCCCAGACCTCCGTCATTCGCATTGGCCGTCAAATTCGTATTGGCGCGCAAATGGGCCTCGCCGATACTCATTCCCGAATTGACATAGTAGTTTTTCAGCGCACTGTAATGCAGTTCGTAGAATTGTGCCGGGTTGGTGATGTACGCATAATCCTGGACGGCGCGCGAATTGACGCCCCACTTGGCGTCGATTGTCACGTGAGCCTCCTGCGACTTGGCCTTTTTGGTGGTGATCATCACTACGCCGTTGGCGCCGCGGGCGCCGTACAGCGAGTTCGAGGCGGCGTCCTTCAACACAGTCATCGATTCGATGTCACTCGGGTTGAGGTTGTTCAGGTCTCCCGAGTAAGGCATGCCGTCCACGATCCAGAGCGGATCGTTGCCGGCGTTGAGCGAACTGAAACCGCGGATGCGGATCGTCGGACTCTCTCCCGGCTGTCCTGAGGTGTTGGTCAGCTGCACGCCCGCGACCTTTCCGGCCAGAGCCTGCGCTACGTTCGACTGCTGCGACTTGGCGATGTCGTCCGATTTGATGACGGTCGCCGAACCGGTGAAAGCCTCCTTTTTTGCCGTACCGAACGCTACGACGATCACGTCGTCGATAGCCTGTGTGTCCTCTTTCAGCACGACGTCGATCCGGGTTTGCGTCCCCACCTTGATCGTGTGGGACTGATAACCCATGAACGACACGACCAGCACATTGTCCGGTGCGGCTTTGATCGAAAAACTGCCGTCCGCACCGGAGGTCGTACCCTTTGTAGTGCCTTCGACCAGAATGGTGGCGCCGACGATGCCGGCCCCCGCATGATCTTTGACCGAACCCGTAATTTCCCGTTCCTGCGCATGGGCGGACAAGAACAGGCCGAGAACAGCCATCAATGATAGAAAGATTTTTTTGGTCATAAATGCGCCATTTTAACGCTGGTAAAAAAATTGATTATAGAAAATTTGCCGTCTTCGTGTTCCGGCCCGGAGCCGAAACATATCCCCTCCCCTTCCGGAAGCCCGGAGGGGGGGGGCTGTCATCCGCCTGTCCGGTCACCGAACCGGCCGGATCGCAGCCTATTTGTAGAAATCGTCTGCAAGGTCGTTCGGCTTCGAGCCCGAATACTTGGCAGCCTTGCCCCGGAATTCGATGATCAAGGTGTTTCCGGTTCCGGTCGGATCAGGGTTCCATGTACTGAATACTCCCCAATCGACCATCGAGAATTTGAAGATCCTCTCCTTATTCTCCTGCTTGACGGTTACTGCCGCCTTCTCGGGACACCGCATGCAGTACTTATCCTTGTCGGAATATCCGTACCCGTTATATGAGGACAGATACATATACTGGAACCTGAGGTTCCATTTGCAATTCGTGCCTTCCGCAGGCAGGTCGATCTCTCCTTCATGGTCGAGGTAGCTGTCCGGCAGGAAAAACATCGGAGTAGTATTATCCGCATCGATACTCTCGGTGAAAGCATTCCGGAAATAGAAGCAATATCCCGATAGCAGATCGCCGGTATAACTATCCCGATAAGCCGGGTCGTGCCGCACCTCCATCGCCGTAACGGGCCAATACAGCATGTCCTTGTTATCCTTGTCCAGGAATTTGATATAGGGCTCGAACGGTTTGACGGGCTTCAATGTTTCTTCATCCATTGCGTCGGCCGTCGCAGCCGTCGGCACACCGTAGTATTCGGCTTCGACCCCGATGCCGTTTTTCAGCGTCAGATTTACCCGCAGATAAATCTCCTTGCCGCCAGCGGGATTGGGATGGGTCTCGATCGTACCGGTCAGTCCCGCATCCTCGCCGTAGTAGGTCTGATAGGTCTTGTGGTCGTAGAGCCGGAACCAGTAATCGGAGGTCTGCGCCGCAACGTCGATCACGCCGTCGAACTTGGCCGCCAGCACCCGCACATACGCAGCCCAATGACCTTTGGCGAGATCGGCCGGGGCTGCGGCCGTTTCGGCATCGCCCAAAGCGAATACGTAGCTGCCGACCTGCGGCTCCTGCGAGAAGAGCGCGGCGATCGGGGCCTCGGCTGCGGCCGCAGCCTCGCCTCCGGCTGCCGGCTCCGTCACCTTGATCGTATTGGTGGCCGCATAGCCTCCGGCGAACGTGCCTTCGTAGGCGGCACGCAGGCGCTTCCCGTCTTTCGAAGCGTCAAGCGCGACGATGAGCCCCTCGATCGTGCCGAATTTATCCGTCAGGTACTTCGCCGTCAGCGTTCCGGTCGTCCCGGCGCCCGTTGCGAATTCACCGCAGCGAATCTGCACCTTCGCGGGATCAGCTGTCGCAAGGTCGATTTCCGCCGTTCCGAACAGCTCCTCGGCAAGCAGAATCTCCACGCCCGCAGCCCCCTCCTCGGGAGCGGTCAGGCCCTCTTGCTCGTAGAGGCAGAAGCGGCGGTTGCCTTCGCGGACATTGCGCCACTCGACGACGCTTCCGACGGCGGCGATCCGATTGTCGATCTCGTATTGGTTCGTCAGTTCGACGTCACGCTCTTCCGTACAGGTATTCTGGTAACGGGCGATCAGCGTCTTGCCGCTCTTCAATTCGACATAGGTATAGAGATTGAGCCGGGTTTCCGTCACCAGATCGGCGGAGAGTTCTACGCTCGCGACGTCGTTCATCGTCGTCTTTTTCACCGAAATATCCTTGTATTCGATTTCGAACGGATCGGAGGCCGTGTTCACGGTGCCCTTGGGGCTCTCCACCATCACGCGCAGATAATCGTCGGCCTGTTTCATCTGCTCGGCATTGATCAGCCCCTCGGTCGGCGAGAGATAAAAGGTGTGGCTGCCGTCTTCTTCAGCGACATAGATCGCCGACTTGATGCCGACGAGATCGCCTCCGTCGTACTGGATTTGATCGGTCAGAGTTACAGGAGGCTTCTTCCCGGGGTCGGGATCGTCGTTGGGATCGTCGTCATCGCATGCACCCAGCATGGCTGCCGATGCGAGCAACGCGCACGCCAGCGCGCGCAGTCTGTAATGGGTCGAGTTTTTCATAACGATTGTTTTTAATAGCGCGGGGTTCGGGAAAACCCCGCGCTATCCGGTTTTTCTGTTGTCATTCGGTCATTCCGGCCTTGCGGAACATGATGCCCGGCAGTTCTTCGGCCAGACGGCTCATCGGAACCGACGGAGCCGGCAGGCGGCGAAGCAGTCTGGGCGGTTCGAGATGATCCTTCTCTGCCGCAGCACGCCCCGTTTGGCTTACGACAGGGCCTTCCCACGTTCCGCGCACATGATGCTTGCGCACGCAGATGCCGTCGACCTCGAACCGGTACCAGTTCTCCTTGCCTTCGCCCTCGACCTTGGTGATCGTAACCTGACCGTCGTAGAGCAGGGCGTGTCCGTCCATGTATTCGAAGATCTTGTTGTCATCTCCCCACATCGAATAAGTCTGGTGCATCCACCGGCTGCCATGCAGACCGCCGTCCAGCATAATGCCGCGCATCATGACGCCGGGTTTGATGTATGCCGGCCAGCGCTGTTCGGTCACCTCGTAGGTTCCCGGAGTGATTTCGTTCTCCTTGCCCGGCTCGGTGGTAAGTTCCACACGGACGATGTCACCGCCCGGCTCGCGATCCACGAAGTCTTCGAGATGGTCTCCTACCCATTCGATACCGATATTGATGAATTGCAGACCGCATCCGTAGGAACTGATCGGTTTGTAGCCGATGCCTTGGATATAGACCTGATCCGAAGTATAGTAATGCGCCTTTTTGATCTTCGACAGATCCATGTCGTAGTCACGCTCGAGCGTCGAGGTGCCGTCGTCATCGGACTTGTCGTCGGATGCGTCGGTGATCGGAATGACTCCGGTGTACGAGCCCTTGAGCGTAAAGCCGTCCTTCGAGGTGAGGTTGAACTCGATTTTGTATACCGGCTCTTCTTTGCCGTCTTCACCTTGGGTCGTACCGGCATCCTCGATCTTTATGATGCCCTCCTTTCCGTAGGAAAATTGTCCGAAAGAGGTTCCGTCGTCCAACTGGACATAAGTGCCGAGCGGGAATACCAGCCCCTCCATCGGAATTTCCACGGCGGGCATCCACGACCCCCATTGGAACGAGGTGTTGACCAGATATTCGTGGGGCTTGATCACGGCTTCCTTCGGATTGCCGAACAGGTCGTTGAATACGACGAGCGCAGCGGCGAGACCGCCCTGCCCCTCCTCCGTGTCGTAGGTTTCGTCGCAAATGTTGATCTGCATCATGCCGGTACCTGCTTCGAGCATGTTGCCGTAATAGGTCGCGGTGGCGCTGAATCCGACCACTTCCACGTCGCGTCCGATCTGCGGCAGGTAGAAGCCGCCGTCCTCCGGCTGATCGACGATCTGGAGCTGTCCCTCGTAGACGATGCTCTTTTCGGAACCGTCCGTATCGACGAAACGAAGCGAAACGCTCCAGACGTCACCCTCGCGGGAGACTTTCAACGGCTCTCCCGAAACCAGCGACAACTGGGTCTTATTGCCTTCGGCGTCGATATACTGAACACCGGTATATTGGGACGTGAACGTGTGATCCTCGTTGAGCTGGCTGGCCATATATTCACCCTCGGGAAGCGTGTAGGCATCTTCGCCCGGAACCGCATAGAGGTCGGCCACGAAAAGGTAACCCGCCTCTTTGAGCGTCACCCGCCCTTTGGATACGGTATGTTCGGCATCCGTGAAGGCCATATAATAGTTGTGCGACTCCACGCCCTTGACCGGGCCGAGGTACCACGACAGCGGAACTTTATCCAGCAACACCTTGTCTGCGTCATCTCCCTCCTCCGAAGCGTCGGAATTCTTGCACAGTCCGTAATAGGCAACCGTCAGCGTTTTTCCGCCGGTTTCGATTTCGGCGGAAATACGAGCGACGCGGGCCGAGAGGAACTCGACCGAGAGATCCGCTTTCGAGGCTTCTCCGACGTTCGAGGAGTTTACGTCGATCTCCCCATAGGCGATTCCGTTGCCGGCAACCGCAAAATCGACGGCTCCGGAAGGTTGTTTGACGGTAATTTTGACGGCATCGTCGGCGATCAGCATGCCATCCACATCCACAAGCCCTGCCGTCGGCGAAAGATAGATCGTATAGACAGAGGCTGCTTCCGAAGCATCTGCCTTTTCGCCGTTTCCGGGTGTCTCGACCGAGTAGACGGCGGATTTGATTTCCCGTACGACACCGTTGCAGATCAGGGCATTCCCGCTTTCTGGCATGTCGGGGTTGCCGGATGAAGTGGAATCGTCGTCCGAACATGAATTCAGTACGGACGCTCCTGCCATGCAAAGCATGGCCAGAAAGGATAGGTACAACTTTTTCATAGGATGAGATTTAATGAACCGGCTTCCCGGTTTGGCTTTCGGATGTGATAAGCATAATGAAATGCCATACTTAAAACAGTCGATACAATCTACAAAATGAAACCCTGGACGGATTCCAGAAAAATTACTTATCGAGTTTTCGGGATTTTATCGACTTGACACGAAACGGCGCCAAGGAAAAATCCCCCCCCCCTCGCGATTTGACGAGGAAAGAGGATTCTCTCTGTTGCAAAAATAATAAAAAGATTTTATCCTAATTAATTTTTCGCAAAAAAATCATCAGCAATTACGCTCTAAATGCATAAAAAAGTCTTGCAAAATGCGCATTTTAAGAACAGATTCGCACTTCAGACCGACGGCGAAATCGGGCAGAGCGACCGCTTCGAAACTGCTCCGCCAAACCAAAAACAAGGATGGAATAAAATATACTATATATAAATATGATCTCTTTCCAGATGAGCGGACGAACCATTTCGGAAACAGTCGCCTCGCGCTCCAGCTCTCCGCTTTGAAAAACATAACGGATGCGCTTCGAAACAGCAGGTATCTCCGTCCCGAAATCGGCGAAGCGGTTCTCCCCGCCCCACCGTATCCCGGCAACCCAGTCCGCCCCGGACCGCCAACCCGAACCCTGCCCCGCTAATCAGGGTCCCGCCGCGTCAGTCCGAAACCCGTCCCTGCGTCCCGCGGCTTCCCCGCCCGGCATCCGGCTGATTGTCCGGCCTTTTCCGCGTATGCGGCCCGACGGCTCTGGTACGCAAATTGCTCCGAGAGGAAGAAATTCCTCATACCATGAACAACTTTTCCTCACTGATCGAAAATTCGAAACAGGCCGTCCGCTACTGGTGGCTACTGTTGATCATCGGCATCGCGCTCTTCGCGGTCGGCGTGCTGATTTTCGTCTACCCTGCCCAGAGCTACCTGGGCATGTCGCTCGTCTTCGGATGGCTGATGCTGATTTCGGGCATCCTGGAGGTCGTGCTCTCCTCGGCCAACAAACACTTCATCACGGGCCGCGGCTGGATGATGGCCGGAGGGATCATCGAGATCATCCTCGGCATCATCCTGATCTTCAACGTCGGGCTTTCGGCCGCCACGCTGCCCATCTTCCTCGGGTTCTGGCTGATGATGCGCGGTTTCAGCGCCATCGGACTGGGCGGCGACATGAGCGCCCTGGAGATCGCCGGTTCGGGCTGGACCATCTTCACGGGCGTGCTGCTGCTGCTCTGCTCACTGTGGATTCTGTTCCAGCCGCTGGTCATCGGCACGACGGCCGTCATCGTCTGGGTCGGCATCACGCTGCTCCTGGCCGGCATCACAGCCTTCTCGCTGGCCCTCCAGCTCCGCAACGCCCACCACTGCCTCCACAGCGGCCGCTGACACGTCCGGCGACGAAAAAACCGGGACGCTCCCACGAGGGAGCGTCCCGGTTTTCATCTCTCCGGCGGCATCTATTCGAAATCCTCCCGGAACAACCCGTATTTGCGGATCAGACGGGAGATTTCGGGATCGAGATTGCCGCGGAACTTCAGGCTCTCGCGCAGTTCCACCGAGCGCAGGAAATAGGTCACGGCCTGCTCCTCGTCGCCCAGACGCGACGCAAGGATGGCCAGCATGTACTGGATGTCGGGCGTCGAAGCGGCGTCCGGCTCGGCGCGCAGAATGCGGTACGCCGCGGCATCGTACCCCAGCGACATGTAGGCCAGCGCCGTATTGCGGTCCTCGTAGGGACGCAGGATCGTGAGCGCCTCCTCATACCGCCGCTTTTTGAGCAGCTCCACGGCATGCATGTACTCGGCATCGACCTCGGTCGTGTAGACCGTATCCTGCTTCATGCCGCGGCGGTGGAGGTTGAACCGGAAATCCACGGCGCGCATCTGCGGGTAGATCACCCGGCGCATACGCTCGTAAGCCTTGGGATATTTCATCCGGATACGCCATTCGCGGGTGTCGGGATTGCCCTCCCTCTTCATCATGGCCAGCACCTCCTGCTTGTCGGCGATCAGCGTGTCGGCAGCTACCAGCCGGTAGAGTTCGTCCCAGTCCTCGGCCAGCCACTTCGTGCGCAGCAGGTTCGGCAGGTCGGGAAGCTGCTCTCCGGCAGACCTGTCGAGCACCTGCCTTCCGTTCTCGTCGAGCGTATAGCTGCCCGACACCCGAAGCGAGTCGTACAGCGTGCGGAACTCCGACACGAGCACCCGGCGCAGCGCCTCGGCGCGTTCGCGGGCCAGCCGCTCGTTGACCTGCCAGGTTCCCTCGGGCGAAGCCGTGGCGCGGAGCGTGATGCTGTCGATGATGTAGACCGGATCGGTCATCAGGCCGCGCGTCAGCGAACGCACGGCGGCGATCTGACGGCGATTTGCGGTCAGCGTGTCCACAAGGGTCGATTTGCCCGACGGGAAGGTGAAGAAGAAGCGCGCGTTGGCCTCGGCGTCGCGCAGCACGATGCGCTGCATGTAGCGCGTCGTTTCGTCGAGGAACGTGGTCATCGAGGCCACGTTGTAGGTCAGCGTGTCCGACCGGGTGATCCTATACGTGCGGCCGCTCCGGTCCTCGACCTCCCCGGCCAGACAGAGATAGAGTTTCGACGTGTTTTCGTCGGCCTGCACCTGCTCGGTGTAATAATAGTCGATCCGCCCGTCGGGCCGGCAGATCACCGTGTCGAGCCGTGCGTCGGCATAATAGGGATGGCGCACCAGGCGCGCGAAAGCCGCAGGGCTGTTCACGGCCCGCTCGTAATTGCGCCGCAGCTCTCCTTCGCGCAGCATGCCGCGCCGCACCTCCGCCGTATCGAGGGCGTTCAGCGCCGCCAGACGGTCGGCGGCATACTCCTTGCGGATGCGGTAATTCTCACGGGCGGCGCTGTCTCCGGTTTCGCGCAGCAGCCCTTCGACCTCCGGACGGCGCAGCCCCGTGTAGGCGAGCCGCCGGCCCGCCAGCGCGCGTATCCCGGCATCGTCGGCCGTATAGACCTCGCCGTAAACGCGCCCCGGATTCTCCGTCAGCGAACGGATGTAAGCCTCGCGTTCACGACCCCCGTCGACCGGGTATTCGCCCTGCACGCGGGTGTAGATCCCGCCGCCGGGCAGCACGTCGTCGCCCGTATAGGCATGCCGGTAACGCGGCGCAAAATAGTCGTTCAGATGGTCGAACTTGTCGCTGGCGTCCGGCGTGTAGGAGGTCCGTTCCCGCACCTTGCGGTCGGTCGCCGTGACGTAGCGGCGCAGCCGGGCGTACTGCCGGCGGCGCTCCCCGCGCGTCGTCCATCCCACCTGCCTGTCGAACATCGCCTCCTCGGGCGTCATCCGTTCCAGACGGGCTTCGGCGTCGGCATACTTCGTCCGCTGCTCCGCCACGCGGTCCATATAGCGGGAATAGGCTCTCTTGTCGCCGAACCGCTCGAAGTAATCCGCGCTGTCGACGATCCGCCCGAGGTAGTCGTCGTAACGCGCATATTCGCGCCGCTGCATCGTCCTGAAGCGGTCGCCGCTGTAAACCAGCGGATCGAACGCCAGCGTGTCCGCCCCCTTGAGCAGCTGCGGATCGACGACCAGCTGCCAGTTCCGGGCCTGCAATTCCTGCGGGACCGACACGACGAACTCGACGTTGATCTTGCCGTTGCGCTCCACCAGATTGCGGCGGTTCGAGGCCGAAATGACCACCTCGTCGATGGCCACCGACATCATCTTCTCGCCCGACAGCGAATCGACGTCCACGGGCGTAATGAAAAGCTCCGTGCCGTCCTGCTTGCGGTAGGTAATGATCTTCTGGGTGCGGGCCGTATCGGCGGCCTGCGCCACGGGGTTCTGTGCCGACCGGGCCGGGAGGTGCACTCCCACTTCGGGATCGCTCTTGGCCAGTTTGCGGATATTTCCGCACCCGGTCAGGAATGCGCCCGCGGCAAGAACGGCCGCCGCATACCCCATCCATTCGCGCTGTTTCATCATCCGGGCAGGCATTTACTTGCGGGAAACGTCCACCGCACCGTTCACATCGACCGTAAAGACCCGCCTGACGCCGCCGGGCGAGGTCTGAACCTGGCGCAGCACCAGCGTGGCGCCGGCCATCCAGCTCTCGTAGGGCACCTTCATCTCGTAACGGAACACCTGATCGGTCTTTTTATCGGCATTGATCGTCATATAGGGCTGCCGCTCGGCCCAGTAGGCGCCGGAAAGACGGCGGCGGCGCTCCTGCATGTGCTGCTGATAGCGGCCGTTGATGAGGATGTGGGGAAAGAGTTTCACCGACTTGCGGTCGGGGGTGCTCAGCTCGGGCAGGATCGTCCAGCTCTGCGAGCGGGTCACGGCCTTGCGCGACACCGATATTTCCAGCACCATGTGCAGCTCGCCGCCGCGTTCGGCCAGCACCTTGCGCGTCACGGCGACATCGCCCACGATCTGGGCGCGGAGCGAAAGCGCCGCAACGAGAAATACGAAAAGGAAGCAGTATTTTTTCATGGGACGCATCGTTTATTTCTTGGAGTTGAACAGGTAGACGAACGTTACGCCGATCTCGGTGGGGATCGGCAGGAAACGCTTGGAGTCGACGTAGGAACTGCGCTTCGGGCCGCTGACCGGCTCGGCATGGTAGCTCAGGCGGGCCAGTCCGGCGCCGGCCGAAAGTTCGAGGTTCCAGTGGGGGCTGACGTAAAACTGGTAACCGATGCTGATGCCTGCGCCGACGAACGAACCTTTGTAATAGTTGGTCTGCAACCCCTTGAATACCTTGTCGCCGATGAACGGAAGCTTGAAGCCGCCGACCTCGAACTTGCCGCCGATGGCGTGCACCCCGAAAAAGAGGCGCGTATACTTCTCGGTCACCCAGTAACGGTACTCGGGGCGGATGAACCAATGCTGGATCTTATTGTCCGAACCGATGGTCCAGGGGTTGTAGTTGGCCGAGAATCCCAGCGTGGAATGCTTCCCGACGGCCACCTCGGCCCCGACATTCGGAGTCGCGGCAGCCCAGTAAAGCAGATTGGTCTTCACAGCCACCTGCTGCGCCGACGCTCCGGCCCAGCAGCACACGGCCAAAAGAAGCGCCGGAAGGATCTTCTTATTCATATTCATAGACACACAAATTGATTCGTGTTTGCACATGTCCGAACCGGCCCAAAAGTCTGTTCCCGTCGCCATTTCAGACAATTAACGGTGCAAAATTGGACATAAAACACAAAAACACACGTATCATATATAGCACGCCGAACCTTAAAACACCGAAACGTCCAGGCCCGGAACCGCGGCGTCCGGGCACCTGCACGCGGTTTATTTGGCTTTTCGGCGGAAAATCAGTAATTTTCGCACCTAAAACGCCCTGGCGATGTTGAAATTAACGATTGCAGCACTTGCGGCCATGCTGCTGACCGCATGCGGAAGTCCGGAAAAACGGACCGAAAAGCAACAGGAAAAAACGATTTTGTGCGGCGGCTATACCCGACAGCGGCCCCTCGAAGCGTCCGATCGCGAACTGTTCCGCCGGGCGACGGCCGGCATGACCGGCGTAAGCTACACCCCGGAGAGCGTCGCCACACAGGTCGTGGCGGGAACCAACTACCGCTTCATCTGCACGGCGAAAACCGCGACGCCCGGCCCCGAAACCTACGAGGCCGAAATCATCGTCTTCCAGCCGCTGCCGGGGCAGGGCGAGGCGAAAATCGCGAAGATCACGCGGTTGTAGCCCCTCCGGCAGCTCTCTGCAAATACTCCTGCAGGATGAGCGCATGGTTCTCCGCCGCATTTTTCGAGGCGTAGAGCAGCGTCACCGTGTCCGCACCTTCGATTCCGCGGACGAACTCCCGCACGGCCTGCGACGCACGCAGCTCGTCGGTGTACCGGCGGCGGAACTCCTCCCAGCGGTCCCCGGGGTCGGCGTGATACCAGCTGCGCAGTCCGGCCGAAGGCGCAAGGTCCCTGGCCCAGACGTCGCAATGCAGGGCGTCTCTGCGTACGCCCCGCGGCCAGAGCCTGTCGACCAGCACGCGGCAGCCGTCGTCCGGCGCCGGCGCTTCGTAAACCCGTTTGATCCGTATCCGTGTCATGGGATTATTCCAAAAAAGGTGAAAAGTTCGATCTGACTCTCTTCCGGGGCTCTCAAACGAACGGCCCGCACTCCCCAACCGGGTATGTCGGACGGGCGATCGACAAACCCGACACCCTTTGCGGCAAGGGCTTCACAGGCATAAAAACGGAAACACTTGCCGTAGTCCCAGACCCGCAAGCTTGCGTTACTCAATTTCATAGTCGGTCAATTTTAGAGACGAGGAACAAAAAGCGGGCCTGAAAGCCCTAAAATGAAGGGCGCCTCCCGGCGCCCTTCCCCATCAAAAATTAACCCTTAAAAATTATCCCCTTTTCGGAAGACTTCCGAGAGATAGTGGTGCAGATAACATAAATCAGCGTCACCTTGTATCACTTCCCGCATCATCAAGTCTTCGTCCTCGGAGATGCCGTTGTCTGAAACCTCGTTTTTGTCGATATCCTCCATAGGCTTTGGTTTTAACTTGCTTGCATTTATATAACGCAACCCATTCGGGAATATTGTGCGGGGTCAGCTCAAGATCAGATTTTTTTCTTTGATCATCCGCCGCAGGTTGATCAGCGCATAGCGCATGCGCCCCAGCGCCGTGTTGATGCTCACGTCGGTCTGTTCGGCGATCTCCTTGAAGCTCAAGCCCGAGAAGTAACGCATGATCACCACCTCGCGCTGCTCGGAGGGCAGCAGTTCGACCAGCGCGCGCACGTCGCGTTCGATCTGCTCGCAGACCATCGAATCCTCAACCGTACGCTCGGCCAGCTTCAGCGTCCCGAGCACGTCGTAGCCGGCTTCGGTCTCGCTCACGGATTTGTTCTGCCGCTGTGCGCGGAAGTGGTCGATCACCTGGTTGTGCGCGATGCGCAGAATCCACGAAAGGAACTTTCCGTTATCGGTATAACGGCCTTCGTCGATCACACGGACGGCTTTGATAAACGTCTCCTGGAAAATGTCATCGGCCACATCACGGTCCTTGACCATCATGTGGATGTAGTCTTTCACCCTGCGGCTATGGCGTTCGATGAGTTTGGATATGGCACTACGGTCACCTGAAAGGTAGTGATTAAGCAATACCTGGTCACTTAATACTTGCACGTTCATACTCTTGTCTCCTAATTAGTTACTAAGAGTAGATTTCTTTCCCGATAGGCGATCCTTTTTTAGTTGTCTGATGTCGTTACAATTCCTTGTTCGGGCCTTGAAAACATCGGAATTTTCGGAGGCTTTACGTTGACAAGATAAGCACTTTTTCCGAAAATACCAAATTTTTCTACTCCGCCGGCAATATTCCGGCACATTTTTTCCGCCCAAAACAAACAAAATCCGTGCCAGAAACATCCCGTATGCGGACAAAATGAAGGCCCGCGCCTCCGGCGAACCGGCAAAAGCGGCCGATGAGATTCCGCCCGGCCGCGCCCCGCTATTTCAGCGGCTCCACATGAATGGCGATCATCGTGCCCTCGCCGAAGCGGGCGCGCAGGCGGCGTTCGATGTCCTCGGTCAGCTCGTGCGAGCGGCAGACGCTCATCGCGCCGTCCACGCGCACATGCACCTCGACGGCGATCGATGCGCCGATACGGCGCGTGCGCAGGTTGTGCGGCTCCCGCACTTCGGGATTCGCCGCAACGACACGCAGGATTTCCTCTTCCACATCCTCCGGAAGCGAACGTTCCAGAAGTTCGTCGAGTCCGGTGCGAATCAGGTCGAACGCGATCTTGAAAATGAAAACCGCCACGACGAGCGCCGCGATCGGGTCGGCGATGCGCCACTTATCGCCCAGAAAATAGGCGCACCCGATGCCGGCCAGCGTTCCCAGCGACGAAAGGGCGTCGCTGCGGTGATGCCAGGCATTGGCGACCATGCTCGGGCTTTCGACCCGGCGCCCCTCACGCACCGTATATCGGTATAATATCTCCTTGATGACGATCGACACCACCGCCGCGGCCAGAGCCACGGCGCCCGGGCGGGGCAACTCCCCGCCATCGACGACGATGCGGATGGCGCGGATGCTGCTGAGCAGGATACCGGCGCCAACGGCCGCCAGCGCCAGGCTGATGATGATCGTAGCCAGCGTCTCGTATTTCCCGTGCCCGTAGTCGTGCCCGTCGTCCCTGGGCTTGGCGGAGATCTTCGCGAAGGCGATCACCACCACGTCGGTAGCCATGTCGGAACAGGAGTGCACCGCGTCGGCGACCATCGCCCCGCTCCGGCCCACGATCCCCGCCGCGAACTTCATCGCCGTGAGGACGAGGTTGACCACGAACCCGACGAAGGTCACGCGGTAAATCACGCGCTTGCGTGCTTCGGCTTCACAGGACATGGCACTATTCGAAATTTGCAGGATAAGACGACAACTGGTATGCCAGCGCCTTCGCCATCCGGTAATGCCCCTCGGCATTGGAGACGGTCGCTCCGCGCGTCGTGGAAATAGCGGGCATGGGAATCCGCATTGGGATAAAGCCCGCAGATGCTGTTCAGGTCGATGACGGGGACGGCCCAGACGTTCGCAGCCTCCTTGACCGCATCCACATAGGCATCCGCATAGAGGCCGAGGCTGTTGGGATAGGATTCGTCGGGCTGGATGTTGTTGTCCCCGAAACGGGCGTATCCCCGGTGGATGGGGGTCAGCAGGATCACCTGCTTGTCCGGGAAATTCGCCTTCAGGTAGGACATCGCGATATTGATACGGCCGCGGAAAGTATCCCCGTCCATCGACAACGTCCTCCTTGTCCGGATCTCCGACCGGGGGCCGGACACCTCGACAGGTACCTCACCGGTCGTATACCACTCACCCAGGGGCGTCCCGGAATTGAAATCGTTCGTCCCGGCAAAGATCAGGATCGCATCGATGTCGCCGCCGCGCTCGGCCCTAAGTTTCTCGCACTGCCCCGGCACGTCCCGCCACTGCTGGCCGTTGATCCCGTAGACGAACGGCACGAGGCCGAGCATCTCCTGCAAATACTGCCAATAGTTCTTCGTCGTGCCGACATGCGCCTTGTCGGTGATCGAATCGCCCATGAAAGCGACTTTCCGTCCCTTCCACTGGGTACCCGCAACCGGCAGCAGATGATCCCCGTCCCCGGCATAGGCCGGGCACACGGCGGCACAGAAGCCCAGCAGCCATACCGCGCACAAACATACAGAATATCGCATACGTCCAATCATTTATAATATTACCCGGGGCACGCCCCACAAAATAACGGAAGCCCGCCCGCTTCG
>ENA-OVGR01001094-OVGR01001094.1-human-gut-metagenome-genome-assembly--contig:-NODE-1094-length-25736-cov-9.439508_pt1 | contig 25736 bp, 19 predicted proteins | sample MGYA00237775_ERZ505429 | MGnify/ENA primary metagenome ERZ505429 (study PRJEB26158, sample SAMN06016345) | human gut metagenome | biome: human gut; feature: ankylosing spondylitis patient; material...
CCGAGATCTACACTCTTTCCCTACACGACGCTCTTCCGATCTGCTTACAGGATCAGTTGCTTCATAGGTTTCGCCGTTGTTCTTCGCGGCCTTGAGCAGGTCGTTCTCCACGGCCCATGCAATGGCCTTGTCAGTCTCAGTGGCATTGGCGTTCAGCACGGCGGCGGGTTCAGGCTTTCCTGCATTGTTCCACACCAGTTCAGCCAGCTCACCTCGGTTTGTTGGAATAGCTGTACCGGTTGGCAGGGCGCAAATCAGATAGAACTCAGTACCCAACTGATAGGTCTGGTAGGCCAGCACCGCGGTACCCGCGGCGGCAGTACCAATGATGAGGGTAGTGCCCAGAATGTTGGGCTCTTCCTCAATGCTTGCATCCTTTGTCATGGCTTCGATAATAACATTTTCACCCGGCATGGTAAAGGTAATGGTTTCAGCCTTGGGTTCAACAGCGTTCAGCACGCTGGCAGGCTTAATTGTCCACTGGTCAAAAGTCTGAGCATCGGAAAGAATGCTCTTATCAAAGGTTACTTCCACTGTTGCACCTTTTTCAATGGTAATGTCACCATTGTCATTGATAGTAGCATCCTTGCCGTTTACTTTTGCAATACCGCCAAGAAGGGATAGAGTGTAGGTGACCTTTTCTTCTTTCTGGGGAACATTGTAACTCCACTTAATCTGATTGCCAGTGACTTGATTCGCGGGAGCGGTATTTTCGGTCTCTTTGACATCAACTTTGACGATATAATCGCCCGGTTCCGTAGGGAGCCCGCGGTCATTCAATTTCTCACCGGGAACTTCATTTCCCTTATCATCATAAAACTTCCTATTGATGATATTCTCAGCATTGACTTGAGTATTGTTCGATGTCACTTCTCCGGTTACCGCGTCAAACTTGAGGTCAACATCCGGGTCAATCACATCTTTTTGTGTCCATTTTGCAGTCAAGGTTATATCATAGTCCGGCATGGAGAAACTATAATTGCCGTTCTCATCTGGGCCGTTCAAGGATGGGGCGGTTTCTCCATCAGGAACGGTAACTTCCCAATGATTAAAGTTATAGCCAGTTTTCTTTGTGGGTGTAGGAACAGAAACGGACGAACCATAGTCGTACGAGTTCGTTTTCTTGTTTTCGTCGTTCTCCAGTGTTACAGTATGGCTATGTGCGTTCCAATGGGCATACAAGGTGATGTTGCTGCTGACGGCTTCTGTAAATGTATATTTTGTGCCGCCTTCTGCCTGTGTATACCAGCCAAGAAATGTATAACCTTCTCTTACAGGGTCGGTGGGAACTACAAACGGCTGGTCATTCGGGTAGCATTTTGCAGTCCCTAGCTTCTCATTGCTGTAAACAGTCTGCGTGGCCATAGTGTCACTACCATTTATAGTGCCACCGTTCAAATCAAAGTTGATATCACACAGATACTGAACTTTGCTGGTTAGTGTATCATTGCCTGTTGTATTAACTGTGACTTTGTCCCAGTCTGTTTTATATCCATTATATTTTACATCACTTAGATTCGTACAATCTTTGAATGCGTTGACATTTATAGTTTTAATATTCTTTTCAAGGAGTACGCGCTTAAGATTGGTGCATCCATTAAACGCGTTTGGACCGATTTGCCCCACACTTTCTGGTACTTTTATTTCTGTTAACCCTGTACAACCCTTAAAAGCCATACTACTGATATTGGAAATGCCATTTGTTAAGGTGACATGAGATAGCGCAGTATTTCCTGAAAAAGCCGTATTCATATTTTCGATGGTACTCGGAATCGTAATGCTTGTTAACTGAGAACAACCATTAAAAGCATTTTGGCCGATTTTTCTAACACCTTCAGGAATTATAACCTTAGTTAGATTGGAACAGTTAAAGAATGCCTGGAATCCAATTATCTCCACCGTATTAGGCAATGTAACTTCCGTAAGAGTGTTCCATTCTTTAAAAGCCCAATTTCCAATTTCGGTTACAGTATAGTTCTTGCCATTGCTTGAAATTGAGCTCTCAATGTTAAGTTGTGTAGGCTTTTCTGATGTACTTTCTGATGTACCGGAAACTGTAACCGATTCTCCATCGTCGTTAACTGTATAGTTGTTAACTGTATATTTGAGGTTCCCTTGAATAATCTCATTCGTAGGCGCTGCTACTGCTCCCATGGGTAGGAATGTTAACGTTATGCTGAGTGCCACTAATAGACTGACAAATCGTTTTTTCATGGATTTCCTCGCTTTCATGGATGAGTGCCGCAGAAAAACGACATAGAATGTATGGCAAAAAAAGGTAATAATACCAATTTGAAGAATACCATGCGTGGAATTCTCTGTCAATGGAATTGTAGGAACTCACAAAAAAGTTTGGAGGAATGTACAAGAAAAGGCTTTTCCAGCATCGTGGGCAATAAAAAAGAACCCGTCCCCGGGGAAAATCCGGGAACGGGTTGAGAGCGGAAAGCTTACCGCTTGATGTCGTAGTTCATGTTCATCAGGTTGCGGATGGAGCTGACATCGTCGGTGATGTTGGCATCGCCGTGGATGGTGTGCTTGATGGCGCTGCTTGCCACCGCAAAGTTTATCATGTCCATGGCCTTGTAGTTGTGGAGCATGGCGTAGATGAGGCCGCTGGCGAAGGCGTCGCCGCCGCCCACGCGGTCGAGGATGTTGAAGGTGAACAGCTTGCTCTCGAAGGTGTGGCCGTCATACCACATAAAGGCTTTCAGGCTGTTCTCGCTGCCGCTGTGGGCATAGCGGACGTGGCGGGCGATGCACTTCAGGCTGGGGTAGCGCTCGATGAAGTGCTGGAAAATTTCGTCCTGCTGCTCATAGCTGGGCTGCAGAGGCACGCCGTCCTTCCAGTCGCCCTTGGAGTGGTCGTTCTCGTCCTTCCACAGGTGGTAGGGCTCGATGCCCAGCAGCACGTCCACATAGGGCAGGCACTCGGTGCAGAAGTCGCGGGCCTCGTCCCAGGTCCAGAGGGTGGAGCGGAAGTTGCCGTCGAAGCTGACGGTCAGGCCCTTCTTCTTGGCCTCCTTGAGCATATCGATGATGAGGCCGCGGCAGTTGGGAGCCAGAGCCGGGGTAATGCCGCTCAGGTGCAGCCAGTCGAAGCCCTCCAGCAGCTCGTTCAAATCGACCTGGGAGAAATCGTACTCGGTGATGGCGCTGTGCTTGCGGTCATAGATGACCTTGGAAGGGCGGATGCCGTAGCCGGTCTCGAGGTAGTATGTACCCAGACGGTTGGAGGGCGTCTCATCCGGCTCGGTGAGGATCATGGGGGTGCAGTGGACGTCGTTGGAGCGCAGCCAGCGCACGGCGCTTTTGCCGAGGCTGTTGTTCGGCACGACGCTGAAGAAGGTGCTGTCCACGCCGAGGTTTGCCAGTGCGAGGGCGATGTTGGCCTCGCTGCCGCCGTAGCTGGCCTCAAAGTTGGTGGCCATGCGGAGCTTTTCGTAGTTCGGCGGGGTCAGGCGCAGCATGATCTCGCCGCAGGTGATGAATTTCGGTCCGGTCGTCTCGTAGCCCAGAATGGGGTTGAAATGTTCCATAACGGTCCTCCTGTTGCTCTTCTCGGGCATTTGAGCCGCCGCCTCTCCTATACCATTCTTGAGACGGGGCGTTTGGTGCTCAGCAGGGCAGCCAGACCCCACATGACGCACATCGTTGTATCCATTATAGTGCTTTCGGAGAGGATTTGCAAGGAAAAGAAAAACACTGCGAGAGAAAATTTGGTGGGATTTTTGTGGATTGTGACGATAGCCCTCTCAGGCATCGCTGCGCGATGCCAGCTCTCCCAGAGGGAGAGCCATTGGCAGGCCGGGCCACTTCCTACTGGACGCCTGAGGCCCGATATGGCGCAAAAGGGCGGGCCTTGCTTACGAGGGCAGCGGCTTCTGGACAAGCGCCCTGTCGAGCTGCCGTGAATCCGGGCAGCAAGGCACTACAGTTTCCGATAAAATAAACTTCGTTCATCCAGCGTGGGTCTGACCGACACGCCAGAGCCTCTCCCTTTGGGAGAGGTGTCACCGAAGGTGACGGAGAGGGTTAAATGCCCGTCAGATCAAAGCTGGGTGTATACTCCTCCCGGGCGCTGCTCTTCTGCTGCATATAGCCGTCGGTCAGGCCGAGGTCCATGGCGTAGTTGACCACCCGGCGGTACTCGTAGGTGGTGATGCGCCGCCCGATGCCGTGCTCTGCGGCCTTGTAAAAGGGGGTGTATTGGCTCATGACACTGGGGATGAAGCAGCCGGGGTCGGCCTCGTTCCATGCGGCCATCTGGTCGAGGACGGCAAAGCTGTCGTCGATGTGGCCGGGCAGGGCCAGATGCCGCAGGATAACGCCCCTCTGTAAGATGCCCTCGCTGTCGAACACCGGATGGCCCGCCTGCGCCATCATGGCCTCGATGGCGGGCCTGGCCTGGGCGAAGTAGTCCGGCGCAGAGGAAAGCTCGGCGGAGAGGAAAGAGGAGACGTACTTCAGATCGGCCAGCCAGATGTCGATATAGCCGCGCCACGCCTCCACGCTCTCCACCGTCTCGTAGCCGCCGGTGTTGCAGACGATGGGCAGACGCAGCCCCCCGGCCCGGGCGATGTCCAGCGCCGCGATGATCCAGGGCCGCCACTGGCCGGGGGTGACGAGGTTGATGTTGTGGGCGCCCTGCTCCTGCAGACCGAGGAAAATTTCGGCCAGATGCTCTATCGTGATCTCTTTGCCCAGTCCCTCGGCGCTGATGGGGTAATTCTGGCAGAAACAACACTTGAGGGTGCAGCCCGAGAAAAACACGGTGCCGCTGCCCCGGGTGCCGCTGATGCAGGGCTCTTCCCAGAAGTGCAGGGCCGCGCGGGCGGCTTTCAGGGTGCCGCCCGCCCCGCAGAAGCCTGTCTGTCCGGCGGCACGGTCTGCGCCGCAGCGGCGGGGGCAGAGGGTACAGGAGACAGGCGGCGTTGTGGAAATGTTTTTAGACATATTGTCCAACTCCTATGAGAAAGAATCATATTAAATTATCCGAGGCTATTATATCATTTTTGCCCCCGGAAGTGGTATACTAAGATTGAATATTGCATGTCATGCAAGAATACTACATGATCTGGAGGACACCATGCGTACAGAGACCGAAGAGATCCGGGACAACCTGAAATATCTGAGCCTTCTGGCCCGGGACTACCCCTCGCAGGCAGCGGCCGCCAGCGAGATCATCAGCACACAGGCACTGCTCAAGCTGCCCAAAGGCACCGAGCACTTCATGAGCGACCTGCACGGTGAGAACGAGGCGTTCGTACATATCCTGAACTCCGCTTCCGGCGTCATCCGCGAAAAGGTGGACATTGTGCTGGGGGATACCGTGCCGGAGGGGACGCGGGCCGAGCTGGCGACTCTAATCTATTATCCGAACGAAAAGCTGCCCCAGCTCAAGGAGCGCTGCGCCGACGAGGAAGCGCTGGAACAGTGGTACAGTGAGACGCTGCTGCGGCTCATCGACATCTGCCGCCTCGTCTCTTCCAAGCACACCCGGGAGCATGTCCGGGCCTGCCTGCCGTCCAGCTGCGGGTACATTCTGGATGAGCTGCTCCACGCCCACTTCGAGGACCACGACAAAGACCTCTACTATGGCCAGATCGTCGGCAGCATCATCGAGAATGGCCGCGCCGATAAGTTCATCGTCCGTCTCTGCGAGCTCATCAAGCGGCTGGCTGTGGACAAGCTCCACATCGTGGGCGACCTGTTCGACCGCGGCCCCCGCCCCGACGTCATCCTTGACCTGCTGATGCGCCACCACGATGTGGACATCCAGTGGGGCAACCACGACGTGGTCTGGATGGGCGCGGCGGCCGGCAGTCCCATCTGCATCTGCACGGTGCTGAAGACCACCCTCGCTTACCACAACCACGGCATGGTGGAGGACTGCTACGGCATCAACCTCCGCCACCTGCAGCGGATGGCCGAGCAGTTCTACGGCGACGACGACTTGACCATCTGGATGCCTCACACCGACACTGCCCGCGGCCCCTACACCCCCGGTATGCTCCATCGCTGCGCCGTCATGCATAAGGCCATCACCATCCTGATGCTCAAGCTCGAGTGCCAGGTCATCGACCGCAACCCCGACTTCAAGATGCAGGACCGCGACTTCCTGCGCCGCATCAACTGGGAGAAGAGGACCGTCATGGTGAACGGCAGGGAGTACCCCATGCGGGATATGTCTTTCCCGACGGTAGACCCCGCCGACCCCACCGCGCTGAACAGCGACGAGAAGGTGGTGCTGCAAAAGCTGGTGCAGTCCTTCCGCCAGAGCGAAAAATTACAGCAGCACGTCGAGTTCCTGTACGCCAAGGGCAGTGTCTACCACATCGAGAACGGCAACCTGCTCTACCACGGCGCTGTGCCGATGACGAAGAAAGGCGCCTTCGCTGTGGAGCGGTTCGAGGGCCACGCCTACTCGGGCCGCGCCCTCATGGACTACTGCGACGAGCGCGCCCGCCGGGGCTACTTCGCCTCCGAGGGCAGCGCCGCCCGCCAGAGCGGACAGGATTTCCTGTGGTATCTGTGGTGCGGCAAGCTGTCGCCCCTGTATGGCCGCAGCGCCATGACCACCTTCGAGCGGCTGTATGTCGAAGACGCTTCCACCCACACCGAGGTAAAGGACCCCTATTATACATGGTATAATGAGGAAGCTGTCTGCCGCCGCATCCTCGCCGAGTTCGGCCTGCCCGGCACCAGCCACATCGTCAACGGCCATGTCCCCGTGCAGGAGAAGAAGGGCGAGAGCCCCATCAAGGGCGGCGGACGCCTCGTGGTCATCGACGGCGGTTTCTGCCGCGCCTACCACGAAAAGACCGGCATCGCGGGCTACACGCTGGTCTATTCCAGCCGCACCATGTCCCTGCGCACCCACCAGCCCTTCGAGAGCGCCGAAAAGGCTGTGAACGAGAATCTGGACATCCTCTCCCAGAAGAACATCCTCGAGACGGAGAACCACCGCATCCTTGTGGAGGAGACGGACGAGGGCGAGATCCTGCGGGAGAAGGTCCACGACCTCAAACAGCTGGTCCGGGCCTATCAGCTGGGCTGGATCAAGGAGACCCGCTGCGACGACAGTGTGTGGTAAGCAGCGGCAAATGTAAAATTTTCCTGAAAATAAGAGACAAAACCCGAGAATAATAGAAAAGAAACTGGGCAAAACAGAAAATAATCGACGAGCGTGCATTGGGGCTTTGCTTTTTGCTGGAAGTTGTGTATAATAAAGTAGCTGTAATTGTGTCAACTGGTTGTGAGCTTTGTACAGCGAGAAGGAATAACGTACCTTGAACTGACCTTTTGGGCCTGCGGGGAGCGGGCCTGTGACAAGGAGATCATAAAATTGGAAAAGTTTGTTATTACGGGCGGTAAGCCCCTGCACGGCGAAGTCATCATCTCCGGCGCGAAAAATGCGGCTGTGGGCATCCTGCCCGCTACCATTCTGGCAGCGGACGTCTGCGTCATCGAGAACCTGCCGGACATCAGCGATGTGGCGGTGAGCCTCAAGATCCTCAGCGTGCTGGGCGCAAAGGTCCGGATGCTGAACAAGAACACCTACGAGATCGACACCACCCATCTGACCGGCACCAACGTCCCCGACGACCTGTCCCGCCAGATGCGCGCCAGCTACTATTTCCTCGGCGCACTGCTGTCCCGCTTCGGCAAGGCCGAGGTGGCCATGCCCGGCGGCTGCAACCTCGGCCCCCGCCCCATCGACCAGCACCTGAAGGTGTTCAGCGCTCTGGGCGCGGAGGACAGTGTGGACTACGGCATGATCACCGTCCACGCCGACGAGCTGAACGGCGCTCATATCTTCTTTGATAAGGTGAGCGTGGGCGCTACCATGAACGGTATGCTCTCCGCTGTCATGGCCAAGGGTCAGACCATTCTGGAAAACTGTGCCAAGGAGCCCCATGTGGTCGATCTGGCCAACTTCCTGAATATGTGCGGCGCTGATGTGCGCGGCGCAGGCACCGATGTCATCAAGGTGCGCGGCGTCGAGCAGATGCACGGCTGCACCTACAGCATCATCCCCGACCAGATCGAGGCCGGCAGCTACATGGTGGCTGCAGCGGCCACCGGCGGCGATGTGCTGGTGAAGAACGTCACCCCCAAGCACCTCGAGCCTATCACCGCAAAGCTCCGCCGTGCGGGCATTGAGGTGGAAGAATTTGACGATGCTGTGCGGGTTCGCCGCACCGGCGACATCCTGCCCCTCAAGATCAACACCATGCCCCACCCGGGCTTCCCCACCGATATGCAGCCCCTGATGGGCGTTCTGCTCAGCGTGGCAAAGGGGACTTCCACCGTCACCGAGAGCGTGTGGGACAACCGCTTCCGCTATGTGGACGAGCTGCGCAAGATGGGCGCGAATGTCCAGGTGGACGGTCAGGTGGCCGTGTTCGAGGGCGTGGAGAAGCTTTCTCCCGCTCCGCTCCGCGCTTCCGACCTGCGCGCCGGTGCAGCGATGGTCGTTGCAGCCCTGATGGCCGACGGCACCAGCGAGATCGAGGAGATCGGCCATATCGAGCGCGGCTACGAGAACATCGTGGAGAAGCTGCGCGGCCTCGGTGCTGACATCAGGAAGGTGGAGCGGATGCCCGCTGCACTGGAACAGGCTCTGTAATTAGAAAAACCTCTCCGTCACGCCTGCGGCGTGCCATCTCCCCTGCCGAGGGGGAGGCATTGGCAGTCCGTCAGGTCCCTGCGTTTTTATGACTGCGCAGCAGACGGAGAGGTTTTATTTGTTGAGGTTTATCATGTCTGAATTCATCTCTCTTTATTCCGGTTCCTCCGGCAACAGCAGCGTCGTGCGCTGCGGGGAGCGGTATCTCATCGTGGATATGGGCAAAGGCGTCCGCACCACCGGCGCAGCCCTCAAGGAGCTGGAGCTGAACATCTCCGACTGCGACGGCATTCTTGTCACCCATGAGCACAGCGACCATGTGAAGGGCCTTTCCACCTTCCTGAAAAAATATCCGCTGCCGGTGTACGGTGCAGAGGAAACGCTGGAATTTCTGGACGCAAACGGGGTCGTTCCCGCCAGCTGTGATCTGACAGCCCTGACGCCGGGCAGGGAAGAGGACATCGGTGTCTTCGGGGTCAAAGCGTTCCCCACCAGCCACGACGTCCCCTGTGTGGGCTACCGCATCCACACCCCCGACGAGAAGACCATGACCATCGCCACCGACCTCGGTGTGCTGACTCCTGCCGTACATGAAGCCCTCTCCGGCTGCGACCTTGTGGCCCTCGAGAGCAACTACGACCTGCACATGCTCCGCAGCGGGCCGTACCCCTACTATCTGCGCGCCCGCATCGAGTCGGTCCGGGGCCACCTCTCCAACGATGAGTGCGCGGCAAAGCTGCTGGAACTCATCCAGGAGGGCTGCAAGAAGTTTGCCCTCTGCCACCTCTCGAAGGAGAACAACACCCCTATGCTGGCGCTGCAGACCGTCTTTTCCACCCTCGGTACGGCGGGCGTCGTGCCGGATAAGGACTGTATCGTCCAGACCCAGCGGCGGAACGAAGTGAGCCCCGCGCTGGCGTTCTGACACTATAAAACCAGAGCAGGAAAAGGAGAAAAGAGCCTATGTCGTACATCATGGCGCTGGACGCCGGAACCACCTCGAACCGCTGCATCCTGTTCAATAAGGCAGGCGAGATCTGCAGCGTCGCGCAGAAGGAATTTGCCCAGTATTACCCGAGACCCGGCTGGGTGGAGCACGACGCCAATGAGATCTGGGCCACCCAGCTGGGCGTGGCCCTCTCGGCCATGAACAAAGTCGGCGCCCGGGCCGAGGACATCGCAGCCATCGGCATCACCAACCAGCGGGAGACCACCATCGTCTGGGACAAGGAGACCGGGGAGCCCATCTGCCACGCCATCGTCTGGCAGTGCCGCCGCACCAGCGAATACTGCGACGAGCTGAAGGCCCGGGGCCTGACGGAGAAATTCCGGCAGAAGACCGGCCTCATCATCGACGCCTATTTCTCGGCCACCAAGCTCAAGTGGATACTGGATCATATCCCCGGCGCCCGCGAAAGGGCCGAGCGGGGAGAACTGCTCTTCGGCACCGTGGAGACCTGGCTCATCTGGAAGCTGACCTGCGGAAAACTGCATGTCACCGACTATACCAACGCCAGCCGCACCATGATGTTCAACATCCACACGCTGGAGTGGGACGACGAGATCCTGCAGGAGCTGAACATCCCGAAATGTATGCTCCCGAAGCCGGTGCCGTCCAGCGGTTTTTATGAGTACGCTGACCCGATGCACTTCGGCGGCGAGATAAAAATTGCCGGTGCGGCAGGCGACCAGCAGGCGGCCCTCTTCGGCCAGACCTGCTTTGCCTCCGGCGAGGCGAAAAACACCTTCGGCACCGGCGGCTTTTTGCTCATGAACACCGGTGAGACGCCGGTCACTTCTCAGAATGGCCTTGTCACCACCATCGCCTGCGGCCCTGACGGCAGGGTGAATTATGCGCTGGAAGGCTCTATTTTCGTGGCCGGTGCGGCCATCCAGTGGCTCCGCGATGAGCTGCGCCTGCTGGAAGAGGCCCGCGACTCCGAGTATATGGCCCAGAAGGTGAAGGACACCAACGGCTGCTATGTCGTGCCGGCCTTCACCGGCCTCGGCGCGCCCCACTGGGACCAGTATGCCCGCGGCACCATCGTGGGCCTCACCCGGGGCTGCAACAAGTACCACATCATCCGCGCCACGCTGGACAGCATCTGCTATCAGGTCAACGACGTCCTCCGCGCCATGGCAGCGGACTCCGGCATCGCCATGAAGTCTCTCCGGGTGGACGGCGGTGCTTCGGCCAACAACTACCTCATGCAGACCATGGCCGACATCAGCGACCTCGAAGTCAAGCGCCCCCGCTGTGTGGAAACGACGGCGCTGGGCGCGGCCTATCTGGCCGGCCTCGCCGTAGGCTACTGGCAGTCCGCCGAGGACATCACCCGCAACTGGTCGGTGGACCGCGTGTTCCGCCCGGACATCTCGGAAGAGGAACGCACCAAGCGCATCAAGGGCTGGAATAAGGCTGTCCGCTGCGCCTATCACTGGGCCAGGGACGAAGAGGAATAAGAAGAAAAACAAAACGGTCGGAGTTGCCTGACGAGTAACTCCGGCCGTTTTTTGTTATTGGGCAGCTTGAGCGAGGGAAAACCACGGCTCGCAGAGAACATAACGCTCCCCAAAACCGTGCTTTGGGTTTAAATCATCTTAAAGTATTCCTTTTCAGGAGCCGATCTCACCCTTGGAAAGTGCAATGACACACTCGCAATGCCGTGTTCGTGGGAAAAGGTCCACCGGCTGCACCTTCTCCGCATGATACCCATGCTCTTCGAGCCATGCGGCATCTCTTGCAGCGGTGGAGGGGTTGCAGCTGACATAGACCACCCGGCGGGGGGACATCTGGACGACGGCGGAAAGGGTCGTCTCGTCGCAGCCCTTGCGGGGCGGGTCGAGCATGATGACATCGGGCCGCAGGCCCTCAGCGGCGAGGCGGGCCGCAGCCTGACCGGCGTCGGCGCAGAAGAAGCGGCTCTTGGCGGCGACAGCGTCGCCCATCCGGGCGGCGTTGGCCTTGGCGCTGTCAATAGCCTCAGGCACGATCTCCACGCCGATGAGCTCACGGCAGCGGTCGGCCATGGAGAGACCGATGGTACCCATGCCGCAGTAGAGGTCGAGCAGAACGTCCGAAGGTTCCAGCTGGGCGTATTCGGCAGCGATGCCGTAGAGCCGCTCAGCGGCCAGTGTGTTGACCTGGTAGAAGGAGAGGGGGCCGAGCCGGACCGGCACACCGCAGAGAGTATCCTCGATGTAGCCCGGGCCGTAGAGCGAGACGGTCTCTTCACCCAAGATGACGTTGGTCTTCTTGGCGTTGACGTTGATGAGGACGGACGCAATATCGCTAAACTGCTCCCGCAGCGCGGTCACGAGCTCCTCGCTGTGGGGGAACTTCGGGCGGGTGCAGACGAGGCAGACCATGATCTGGCCGCTGTGTGTACCCCGGCGCAGGAAGATATGCCGAACAAGGCCCTTGCCGCTCTCCTCGTCGTAGGGCTGGATGCCGTGGGCGGCGAAGAAGCTGCAGAGCGCGTTGCCGATGTCGTTCAGGACGCGGGGCTGTAATCTGCAATCGGGGAAGGGGACGATGCGGTGGGTGCGGCCGGCGTAAAAGCCGATGCAGGGCGCACCGTTTTTGTCGCGGCCCACCGGGAACTGTACCTTGTTGCGATAGCGGTCCACCTCAGGGGAGGGAAGGGCATCCAGCACCGGCACATCCAGTCCGCCGATGCGGCGGAAGGCGTCGACGACGCTCTCCTGCTTGGACCGCAGCTCGGCGGCATAGTCCATGTGCCGCAGACTGCACCCGCCGCAGGGGCCGGCGACAGCGCAGTCCACCGGGATGCGGTCAGGAGAAGGAGTGAGCAGTTTGTCCAGGATGCCGAAGGCATACCGGCCGCAGTCCTTGACGATACGCACCTGAGCCTCATCGCCGGGGGCAGTACCCGGGACGAAGACGGCCTCGCCCTCCGGCGAGTGAGCAACGCCGCTGCCGTCGCTGGAAAGACGCTCGATGCGGAGGGTGAGAAGCTGGTTTTTCTGTAAGGGCATGGAATGATCTCTCCTTATGTCTCGTCAGGGGCGGGCTGGACGTCTGCGTCAGCCTGCGAGGTCATATACTTGCTGGGCGGCACACCTTTGGCGCGCTTGAACACCCGCGAAAAATAGAACTGGTCGAGGAAGCCCACCGATGCCGCCACCTCGGCGATGGACAGTGTGCCGCTGCGCAGCAGCTTGCAGGCTTCGTTGACCCGGTATTCGGTCAGATAGTCGATGGGGCTTTTGCCCACGTTGAGCATGAACACCCGGTACAGATGGCTCCGGGAGACGCCGACGCTCTTGGCGACATCGTCGATGGAGATGTCGTGGGAGTAGTTGAACTGGATGTACTTGATGGCGTTCAGGACATACTGGCTGGAAGAAGAGGTGCTGTGGGGGCGGCTCTCGCTGGTCTCCCGCATCAGGGCGGCGATGAACAGGTAGAGGTAGCCCACCATCGCGGCCTCGTCCTGGGGCTGCAGGCCGCGGGAAGAGTAGATGCTGCTCAGGGCCGCCCGCATCCCCTCCAGGTCCTGGGTGTGGTGGACGGGAGCAGCGTCGGTGAAAGGCAGCTGCGCCGCAAGCTTGTGGGCGCAGGCACCGTTGAAGCCGACCCAGCTGTACTCCCACGGCTGGACCTCGTCGGCAGTATAGCGGATGAGCTGGCTGGGGCGGGCAAAGAACAGATCGCCCGGCACGACCTCGTAGGTGCGCCCGCCGACCTCGAACACGCCCTTGCCCGAGACGACCAGATGGATGAGGTAGTGGTCCCGGATGCCGGGACCCCAGGTCTGCCCCGGAGCACAGCGCTCCAGACCGCAGTTGAAGATGGACAGCTCAATGTTGTTGGTGTAGTTCTGCTTGAACGACTGCTTGTAGACGTCTGCCATTGCGGTTCCCTCCTGCCTGTTGGCTCTATAGCCTGAGTATACCACATCTGCCCCCGCAAATTCAACAAAAGTACATCTTATTCTTTGGGCTGGACACCGAAAATTACTTTTTTTGCGGGTTGAAATTGCAAAATGGCAGCGGATGCATTACAATAGCGGTAACAAACCGAACATTGCAGAGAGTGCAGGGAGGGGTTCTGGATGGCAACCAGCAGGCAGCTCAGAGAACAGATCGCAGCAGGGAGGTGGGACGCCGCGCTGGCCGCGCTCTACGGCGGCAGCGAAGAGGTCCTGGCCCGCCAGCGCAGCCGTTATGGTGCGGTCCTCGAGCAGTTTGAGCTTTACTATGGGCCGGGGCGGCAGGTGCAGGTCTATTCGGCCCCGGGCCGCACAGAGCTTGGCGGCAACCACACCGACCACCAGCACGGTTACGGTCTTGCGGGTGCGGTCACGCTGGACCTTGTGGCGGTGGCATCCCGGAACGAGGATGGCTTCATCCGGGTCAAGTCCCGTGGCTTCAACAAGCTGGACGTCATTGATTTGGCCGAAGCGGAGCCGCAGCAGGGGGAAGGCACCCATTCGGCCAGCCTCATCCGGGGCATCGCGGAGGGCTTCCGGGCAAAGGGCTGCGATGTGGGCGGCTTCGATGCCTACACGGCCAGTGATGTGCTGCGGGGCTCGGGACTGTCCAGTTCAGCAGCCTTTGAGATGGGCGTGGCCATGATCCTCAACACGGAATACGGCTGCGGCATGGACGCCCCTGCGCTGGCCCGCATCTGCCAGTTTGCGGAGAATACCTACTTCGGCAAGCCCAGCGGCCTGCTGGACCAGCTGACCAGCGCCGTGGGCGGGGTGCTCTTTGCGGATTTCGCCGACCCGACGGCACCGAAGATCGAGAAGATCCATGCCGACGGCGTCCTGCCCGAGGGCATGACCCTCTGCGTCACCGATACCCGTGCCAGCCACAGCGAGCTGACCGGCGAGTTCGCGGCCATCCGGAACGAGATGGAGGCCGTGGCAGCCTGTCTGGGCGGCAAGGTGCTGGGCGAGGTGGACGAGAAACGCTTCTGGCAGGAGCTGCCCCGCCTGCGGGAGCAATGCGGCGACCGCGCCGTGCTGCGTGCCATCCACTATTTTGAGGAGAATGCCCGTACCCTTGCCCAGAGAGCTGCTCTTGCGGCGGGAGACTTTGCCGCCTTTGCCCGGCTGGTGGAGAAGAGCGGCCACTCGTCCTTTGAGTGCTGCCAGAATGTCTACTGCGCTTCTTCGCCGAAGCATCAGGGGCTGTCGGCGGCTCTGGCCATCAGCCAGAGCATCCTTGCAGGTACCGGCGGTGCATGGCGGATGCAGGGCGGCGGCTTTGCCGGAACGATCCAGGCTTTTGTACCGGATGCGCTGGTAAAGCGCTACTGCGCTGCGATGGAAGCACTGTTCGGCCCGGGCTGCTGCTATCTGCTCTCGCTGCGGGAGCAGGGAGCTGTGCGGGTCATGTAAAACATAAAAAGAATGCCCTGCGGCACGGTGAGGATCCACCGCCGCAGGGCATTTTTGATTTCAGGAAAAATCAGCCGCGCTGAGACTTTGCGTCTGCACGCAGAGCGCTCATATCGTTCTTGTAGGTCTGAAGGTCTTCTGCAGCCTTGCTTGGGCCGCCGAAGAAGAAGGTGTGGACGCCTTCCACGGCATTGAAGCCGGCCTTGACCACATTGAACAGCAGCTTCGGAATGAACGAGATGGAGAGAGAGAGCAGTCCACCTCTAAAGAAGAAATCAGTGAAACGGAGATGGTCCGTAAATGAGGTCCATGCGTCACGAAATGCGCCGCCGCCGCCAAGAAGGGCTTTTTCTCCGTCCGTTACAACAGCATAGGAAGAAGGCATCTGGATGCGTTTCATAAACGACTCCTTTCGATCACTCCGTCAAATCAAACAGACTCAGGCAGCTGCAGCCACGATGGGGTCGGTGATGCCAGCATCCTGCTGCTGGGACGCGGCAATATTTGCCTTGGTCTGGGCGTAAGCATTCTTGAGCTCGATGAAGATGGACTTGACCGTGTTATAGATCTGGATAGCCTGCATTGCGCCGTACCAGCCAGCGAGAGCGCCGACCGCCACAGTGGCAGCTTTGCCGGCCTTGTTCTGGCCGTCCCAGTAATAGGAGACCGACTGGGACAGGGTCAGGCCGTCCTCGTGCATCAGAAGCAGACCGCCCACAGCCGCCGTAAGGGCAGCTTTGCCCATCAGCTGGGCGAAGTTGACCGTGAAGTTCACAGCGGCAGTGAGGAGGTTCTCGGGGTGAAATTCGATGAGGTAAGAACCGATCTGAAGGGCACCGCCGTCGATGTAGGTCATCTCGTCGGCAGAGATGACGGCATAAGCAGCCGGCATCATCGGACTCTGATATGTAAGTTCCATAGGGGAATGCTCCTTTCACACATACGCTCCGCCGGAGACGGAGACTAAACTATCTGGATTATAGCATAACTGCCGAAAAACAACAAGAGAGCGCAGAAACAGAATCGGAACGGGATTTGGGACGCCAAAGCACAAAAATCAAGCGAAACGGACGGAAAAACGCTAAAATATAAAGGGAATGCCCCGGAAAAGGCTCCGAAAAAATGTTGTGTTAAAATTTCGGCAAAAGGCGCGGAAAACAGCAGCGCCCCATCTGCGTTCCGGTAAGGGAGAGGCAGGCGGGGCGCTGCTGCTATCAGGATGAATCGGAGAAAAATAGGGAAAGCTTAAAGTTCTTCGCCCGGCACACGGTGGTACAGTGCGGTCAGCTCAGCGATGTGAGCGCTGAGGGCCGGGGTGAGCGGCCGGGTGAGCCGCCACTGCCAGTTGGAACCCTGGGTGCTGGGGGTGTTGATGCGGGCCTCAGCGTCCAGATGGAGCCAGTCGGCCAGCGGGATGACCGCCATGTCCGACACGCAGGAAAGGCAGGCGCAGATCATGGCCTCCGTGAGGTCTTCGGGTGCGCAGCGCAGGTAGCGGCAGGCATAGGCCACATCCTCGGCGCTGGCGCTCTGACGCCAGCCCTCGGCGGTCACGTTGTCGTGGGTGCCGGTGTAGACCACGCTGTTGCGGGGATAGGTGTAGGGCAGGTAGTTGCCCGGCTCGCGGCTGTCAAAGGCGAACTCGTGCTGGTCGTCATGGCCGGAAATATCCCGCTTGTTGGTTTTTTCGACCTGCTGTGCGTGCTTGTGAGCGGCCACGGTTGTCTCGTGAAGCCCTCCGCCAAGGATTCCGTGCTGATGGAACATGTCGTGGGGCTGCTGCGCGAAATCGACCCTTCCGCGCCGGTCCGCCTGTACGACGGAACGTCGCCCGTCGACGCCGTGATCGCCACCGGCAGCGACAACGCCAACCGCTATTTCCGGGCGCATTACGCCGGCATTCCCTCCCTGCTGCGGGGCAGCCGCCAGTCGGTAGCCGTGCTTTCGGGGCGCGAGACGCCGGAACAGCTTGCCGGACTGGCCGACGACATCTGGGCCTATTCCGGGCTGGGGTGTCGCAGCGTGTCGCTGATTTTCGCGCCGGAAGGATATGAACCTGCGCTTCAAATACCGCCTGTAAACGATAAATATATAAACAATTACAGGCAGCAGCGCGCCTTGCTGGAAATGCAGGGACGGCCGTTTGTCGATCTGGGATGCGCCGTGGCTGTCGAGCAATGCGCCTTTCCGGCGGCGTTGAGCCGGATCGCCTATGCGCATTACGCGACGTTGGACGAAGTGGTCGCATGGCTTGCCGGGCATGACGGTGAACTGCAATGCGTCGTCACCGGGTGTCTCCCCCACAGCCGCCGCGCCGGTTTCGGCTGCGCACAGTCTCCGGCCCTGACCGATTATCCCGACGACCGTGACGTTCTTGCGTGGCTTGCGGCGTTGGATTGACAAAAAGTGTTATATTTGGTGTCGTAACGAAACAATATTCTAAAAATACTACTGCAATGTCGATGGTTTTCCGATTCCGGATGTTGAGCGACGAAAACGACAATTTCGTGCGTGATTATGAGGCGATGTACGACATGACGCTGCTCGATTTCCATGATTTCATCCTTCAGTCGCTTGAGTACGAGCCTTGTATGGCTTCGTTCTTCACGGCCGACGACCGCTGGGAGAAGCAGCGCGAATTTACGAGCGTGGAGATGGACGACGGCTCCGGGGACGCTCCCGCGGCGATGGAGAGCGTAACGCTCGGCCAGGTCATCCACAACCGCCGCGACCGTCTGATCTATCTCTTCGACATGTTCGGCGACCGTGCTTATTTTCTGGAACTTACCGGAACCTTCGAGGCCGAGAAGGGCGCTTCCTATCCGCGTGAAATCTATGCGCAGGCCGCAGCTCCCGACCAGTACGATCCGTCGAAAACGCGCGCGGAGGACGATGACGGGTCGATTTTCGGCGAAGTGATGAGCGAATTCAGCGATTTCGAGGGCGACGATAATTACGACGATGAGTACTAAACGGCTGCTGGTCATCGTCGGGCCGACGGGTTCGGGCAAAACGGATTTGAGCATCCGTCTGGCCGGCCATTACGCCGCTCCGATCCTTTCGACCGATTCCCGGCAGGTTTACCGGGGGATGCCGATCGGCACGGCGCAGCCCACTTTCGATCAGCTTCAAGCGATTGAGCATCATTTTATTGCCTCGCACGATATAAAGGATTACTTGAGTTGCGGGGAATACGAGGTGCAGGCCCTTGCGCGGCTCGAAAAACTTTTTGCCGGCCACGATTACGTCGTTGCCGTCGGCGGCGCGGGGCTGTATGTCCGGGCGTTGTGCGAAGGCATGGACGACCTGCCGCAGGCCGACGAATCGCTGCGCGAGGAGATGGATCGCTGGCTGGCGGAGGAGGGACTCGGAGCGCTTGCCGAGAAGCTCCGGGAGCTGGACCCGGAGTATTACCGGATTGTCGACCTCAACAATCCGGCGCGTGTCGTGCGGGCATTGGAGGTATGCCTTCAAACCGGCATGCCCTACTCCCGGCAGCGTACCGGCATACGGCGAGCGCGTCCGTTCGAAATCGTGAAAATCGGCGTCGACCTGCCGCGCGAGGAGCTTTACGACCGCATCAACCGCCGGGTGGACCGGATGCTTGCCGACGGTCTGGAAGCCGAGGCGCGGGCGCTGTACCCCTACCGGGAACTGAATGCGTTGCAGACGGTCGGCTACCGCGAGTTTTTCGATTACTTCGACGGGCGTATCGGCTATGACGAGGCCGTGGAGCTGATCAAACGCAATTCGCGCCGCTATGCCAAGCGGCAGCTCACCTGGTTCCGCCGCGATCCGGAAATCCGCTGGTTCCGGCCCGACGACGATGCGGCGATGATAAATTACATAGATTTTGGCAAATCGTAAATATTTTCGTACTTTTGCCGGCGTCTTTCGGCGAAAGACTGCGCCCGGATGGTGGAATCGGTAGACACGCCGGACTTAAAATCCTGTGGCCAGTAATGGCCGTGCCGGTTCGACCCCGGCTCCGGGTACTATTAGAAAGCCTTAAATGATTGTCTATAAATCATTTAAGGCTTTTGTTTTGGTTGATATGTCCGCATTTTGTCCGCATTTTTATTGTTGAGCATTCTGTTCACTTCGGGCTGCAGAGGTTAATTCGTCAATCGGGATCTCTCGCATTAATTCAACGCACACCTCTCTGCATTGAGCGAAAATTTCGTTTCCGTAACGCATAATTAACAAACTGTCGCCGGGAAAATCTTCCTGCATCCGTCGTTTGATTACCTTGTCCATATAATCGAAGGCAATGGCAAAATAGGCGCTGTCCACATAATTCTTGTAAGCAAGAATATCCATTTGCGACCGACGCGCCCGAACCGAATCGCATTGCCGCTTCGCCGTCCCGATGCAATAGCGGAGAGCCAACTCGTAACGCCGATGCTCATCGGTCAGAATATGGACCGTCGTATCCTTGATTTCGACAGCATGTTCGATATAAACGGTATCATGGGTATGCAATATTTGGGGTGCAGTGATTGGCACCTCTCGTTTCGATTCAACAAAGAACATAACGATGCCCAATACGAGAATCACACCGATCCCCATGATCTTTCGGCCAGGTATTGAGTCTGGGCTTTCCGAAGGTCCCGTCTGCTGTGCTTGACAGAAGTCGCTCCAGCCGGTATAACCGACATAACGGGCCAACACGGAGAGAGTCGATGGACGCGGTGCCGTCGAAGGCTTGAGGTAACCGAACAATCGCTTCAGCGTAGCAGAGCTTATCGTTTCACCGGTACATTCCCGAATATCCGCAGAGAGCATATCATAGTCCGTCGGCGAATCGAGCGTGCGCCCGAAACATTCGATAATGGCACGCTTCAATAGGTCGATATGTTCCTTGGAATATATCATGAGGCAGCAAAGGTACGAAAAATCGCCCAAAGAGGCAGGCAGAAGGCTTTGTACCGTAATGCACCGGAATGAATTTGGCACAACTGCCACGCCGTATTACTTTTGCAACAGGGAAAAAGCAGTCCAAACCTTTGAAGATTTGTGCGGAATTAGTATTTTTGTCGTGTAAGTCTGGAAGGACTTACGAGATACTATAACGTGAATCTTAGGATTCCCCGAACAACAAAACCGCCAATTTTGTTTCGGCATTTCCGAGAAAGGCCGAGAGTACACGAGGGAAGAATAAGCACGGTTCGCATATCCGATTACGGGTGCGGACTGCTTGTTTATCCGTATGTGTACGAGGTGCTTGGCGGTGCCTGTTGTTTGTATGGAGAACAGCAGGTTCCGCACTTTTTGTTTAATAATATTCATAAAATTATTTATTTACATGAAAAAACATTTATGTTTTATTCTCTTGCTATTTGTAGGGGAATTGAGTTGGGCGCAAATTTCAAATGACAAACCCAAAGGGCAAGTGGTCATGATAACAACCAAAGCCTATGATGAGATTTATAATTTTGGCGAGGTTTCCGAGTTAAAACTCCGGGACGAAGAAACGGTATCGTATTTCGACAAGCGAGGCAATATTATCCATGAAAGACAAATTGATTACAAAGGACGTATAGAAACGGCTTATCTTTATACAGATGAAGGTAAAATAATAAAAGAAATTACAACCACACCAAAAGCTACAGAATCTGCTGTTGTATATGACACTCTCAAATTAAAATTGTATACTTATGACGATTCCGGAAGAGTAAAAACCGAAAGTGTTTTTGAAAATAAATCTTTAATTTCTAAAGACAGGTATGAATATACGCCGACCGGATATAAAAAATATCAATATGAAGGAGATGGGACTCTATCAGGTGTGGCAGAAAAAAAAGGGAATGAACTATCTTATATTTCAGAAAAAAAAGGCGGCGGCAGCATAGGATATTTTGATAATGTAGGTCACATTGTCAAAATGTCGGTGTTTTTGGGAGCGTCAAATGGTGGTCTCGGCTTTTCATCATATTTTACATACAATAAATATGGTGACCTTATGTGCGTGAGTTCACATAGCGGCAGTGTTATCAAAAAACCGCAAAAGGCTATTGTTTATTCTCAACGGCCAGATGGTTCTATTGTGGCAAATTTGGAAAATCAATATTCTAAGGAACAACATAAAGACGAAAATACTTATAGATATGAGTATGACGTAAAAGAGAATTGGACCGTGAAATATGATGATAAGGAGAAAAAAAGATATGTAAGAGAAATTGTCTATGCGAAAAAAGAAGATGATTTTGGCTCTGTAAAGCATAAAATTGAAGAAAGTCGTCACGCATTGGACAGTGTGATATATCAAGAGAAAGTATTGAAACCCCGTCGCCTAAAAGAAGAAAAAGAGGCCAGACAAAAGCACGAACGACAAATATTGGCAGCTTATATCGCAAAGAATAATGCTTTGGCGGAATCTCGTAGCCAGAAATACAAATTGATCGATCAGAAAGAACGGATGGACTCTTATGTGGAAGATTATCCCTATATATGTGAAACCGTAGTATGGAGTTGCGAAGATTTATTATCGTTATCTTCAAAACCCTCTACGGACTATATCGATGCTGTGTTTCATCCGATAGATGTATATGCGAAAAGAATTATGGATTATATTGATTTGCAGCAAACGGTCATAAGGTCGTTAATCAATAAGAATCAGAAGAAAGAAAACAAAACACTGGAGAAATCTTTGAAAAAAGCAGGCAATAGTACACAACGTATCGCTGTATTGAGTTCTTGGCTGAAAAATCAAGGGTATGATCTGTCTCAAAAAATCGTCAAAAAAGATCCTCGAAAATTAAGTTTATATAATGAATATCGAGAATACAAGAAAAAAATAGATAATGCATACAACAAGCGCAATAGTAGTTTATTCAAAGAATTTACTCATTTTGGGCGTGTTTATGTGTCAGATAGATTGGGTGGACGTTTTATCGGTAGTATTTTTGATGAACCCCAACTGGATAATATCTCAACAGAACACCTGAGTAAGTGTATCGAGGTCCAAAAGTTTTTATATAAATTGTTAACGGATAATTCGTTGGAGGAAGAAAGAGAAAAACTGCTTGCGAGACTTAAAGAGAGTGTCGGATACACCCTTTATAGAGATATAAATTTTACAAGACTCAACTGGCCCCTTTGGTTTTCGATATTTGAAGATTATTTGAGACAAAACGGTATTGTTATTTTTAATGACGAATCTGAAAATCCGACAAAAACTAAATTATAACCGCAAACAGTTTAAAGCTATTATGAATAGAGAGGAACGTGACTTTTTGAATAACCTGAAATCTTCCATAAACGATTGGAGGTATTCCTATGAATGTTACCATGAACAAGGGTATTTCTGCGTCGATATTACAATAGACGATATTGACGAATGGGGTGAGAACGCTGACGAGATTTGGGATGCTATAAGTGAAGTTTGTGATGAGTGGAATGCTGGTATTGATTCAAATAGCAACACTTACTATGTAGCTCTGAAACAATAAATGTGGTGCAGGTGTAGGAATTGAATGCAACAACCCGCCCAGCGCGTATCAACAAGGCCATTACAATACTAAAAGGGATAATTCTGAAACCGAATGCATCTAAAGGATGTAGCACATACGTTGAACGGCCTAATTTAGTGGGCGCTTCAGACCTCTTAAAATCCCCTTGACAAACATTGTCGAGGGGATTCGTTTTTTACACTTGATTTCTGCTTCTTCAATGAACCTTATATAAAAAGTTGATGAAAATTTTCCTCTGCTGTTTTTGACTGTTTTTATCCTTGTTCGGTTTAGAAACGGATAAAAAGTTCGATATTAATTCGTTTTGGGCGAAAAAACTGCCATTCCAATCTTTAATATTCGAAACTTGATTATAAAAATATCCCCTCCGTACAAGTCGGAAGGGATTTAATCGCCATATATACCATAGGTTGTGCTTTGGTCGCAATAACGGAGTATTGCGTTTCCGCGCTTTCTATATCCGATAGAGGTTTGTGTGCGGGGCCGGTTTATGGCAACTGATGGTTGTTGGTTTGAACAAGGGAAGTATCAGATGTAAACATATTTTATTATCCGACCGAGAGCAGTCCCACTGACCTTGCTGGAAATCCACGCATCTCAAATGGGATAGTGGATATCGGAGCTTATGAATATCAATAGACGAGGATATTCAATAAGTTTCAAGAAGCTTAACCCCTTTGGTGGGGTATGCTCCACCAAAGGGGTTTGTCTACAACATTCTCATATTGTGCCTTGATGAAATACAATGTTGTAATTTTTCTGCCTGTTCCCTGAACCATCTTACAATAGGCAACCCGTCTATTTTGAGGATGAATTTTCGGCCGTTGGTCTCATCCGGGGAAATCCGTGCGATTACGTTTTCGGCCTTGAATTGCTTTCGGTGCATTTCGGAATAGAGCGTCCCGCTGTATTTGAGCGACTTGCCTCTAATAAGCGTTTCGGTCTGTGCGTCATTAAATCCGATCTTGCGGCAAAATTCGTCCATACGCAGCAGTTCGCGGAAATGAGGGAACCACGCCGATGCCTTGCGGACAAGCATTTGAAAAAAAGACAAATCTTTTTCGTACTGCTTTTTGATATCCGCTGTTTCCGTCATGTGTCGTGCCTGCACAGCCATCAGTTCCTTGCAGTGGTCGGCCCGCAAAGTCTGCATCTGGGTTTGCAGGGTCTCTATCGTTTCATCGCGTGCTGCGACCTCTTGTTTCAATGTGTCTATCTGTTGTTGCTGCCGCTTGACTTTCGACGTGCCGATCATCGAGCCGATACCGTCGAGGATGGTCGTGCCGACCTCGGCGGCGGAGTTCTTCAGCTTCTCGGTTCTCAGCTCTCCTTTTACCGCTTTCAGTTCCGCTTCGGCTTGTTCTTTGGCTATCCGGGTTTTCTCGGCCTCCTGCTTCTGCTTGGCGATGATGTAGTCCGTCCGTTCCAGATGTTCGCGTCCGGTCAACTCTTTCGACGTGCCGCGTTCCATGCCGAGCGCTTCGGCCAATATGGTCTGCATTTGGCTCATGTCCTGCGGCAAGAGTTTGCAGGACTTTCCCGTGTCGTGGTTCATCCAGTCCCACACGATATGGGCGTGGTAGTTCGGCTTCCATGTGGTTTTGTCGCCGGGCGTTTCGTAATGCCCCTCGTCGCGGTGGATGAAGATTTGCAGCGGCGTAATGCCCCATCGTTCCTTGCATACCTCGCAGAAATGCCGCAACTGTTCCATCGCAGTATCTTCTTTGATGACGACCACGCCCTCTTTGATCGGGGTGCTGCCACGGACTACGGTTACCTTGCCCGTCTTCTTGTTCACCCGTTTCCGGTCTTTGGTCTGCATCGCCCGGCCTGTCTTTTTCTTGACCATTGCGGCTATCTGCCTGCTGCGTTCTTCAAGCGAGGTATCGCCCAGTTCAGGCGATACCCATGTCTCGTTTTTCGCCATGAGGTCGGTGCGGATGTATATCTTCTCTTTGCGGATATTGGCAAGATATTCCGCTAACCGTCTGTTATGCGCCCCGCTGCTCGTAACGAGGCAGGGCTTTATGTTGATGGATGTCTTTGCCATAATTGTCGGTGTTATGGAAAGAGCGTCCGAAAGACGTTCCTTTCCTTTTGTGAAATGAAAACGATGATTACCTTTGTGCGGGGCCTTCCGCTTCTGTCGTGCGGTCGTCGTCGGCCATCGGGCCGGAGGCAGCGACCGTCCGAATGGTCGTTGCTCTGAAAGACCGCCGCGGGGAGTGCAGAGGGGGCAACCCCTTGCCGGGTCGAGGGCGGCGCCCTCGCGGGTTTTCAGGGCAGGGCCCTGAACCCCTCGGGAGAGCCCACAGCTACCGAAGCGAAGCCGGTAGTTATAGTGGGCTATATCAAGGCAAGCCTTGAAGTTTCCTTGCCACTCCCTCCGCTCGTCTGACGCTCCCCGGTATCGGGCTATCGCACCTTATGCCCGTGCGGTTGCTGTTTGCGCTGCACTTGTTGCCGCTGCTTCTCTTGCAGGTATTCGTTCAGGTCTTTGTGGTCGCGGTAAAAAACGGACTGGTCGATCACTTCGGACGAGGGTAAGGATTCTTCCAGTCGGGCCAACGCTTTCCGCCCTGCGTCGTCGTTGTCGAGGAAGGCATGGACGACCCTGTGGCGCGAGAAGAACGGAACAGCCTTGTGCAGATTCGTCACCGAGTTGAGCACGATGCTGTCAATCGACGGTGACGGGTTACCTTTCAGCGAGAGATAGGATAGAAAGTCGATAAATCCCTCGAACGCCATTGCCGTATCGCTGCCGTTGTCGAGTGTCGTAATATGTTTGGGCGATGAGCCGCCTTTGAACCGCTCGGAGCGGAGCTCCCACCCTCCGGCATCGTTGCGGAACCCGACGGCGAAAAAGGCGCGGCCGTTTACCTCGTAGCGAACCTCGCGGCAGAATGCCGCGGCGACCGACAGAACGATGCCGCGCGAGGCGAGATAACCGACCAATGCCGGATGACGAAGCGGAGCGTCGGAGAGGATGCGGAGCGCGGGAACGGCGGCCGGACGCAAGACCGGCGATACCCCACCGACGGCTGGACGTTCGTAAATACCTGATGAAAGAGAAGTAGACTCGGCTTGCCTTATCTCACCGCTCGAAAGGATACGGATGGCGGCGTAACGGTCGCACCGCTCCAACCGCATCACGAGGGTAAGTAATGTGCCGCCTTCACCCAGTCCGAAGTCGTACCAGAGGTTTCGCACGTAGTCCACTTTGAAACTCGGCGTGCGTTCTTCCCGCAGGGGTGAAAGATA
>ENA-OVGR01001102-OVGR01001102.1-human-gut-metagenome-genome-assembly--contig:-NODE-1102-length-25610-cov-3.619918_pt1 | contig 25610 bp, 19 predicted proteins | sample MGYA00237775_ERZ505429 | MGnify/ENA primary metagenome ERZ505429 (study PRJEB26158, sample SAMN06016345) | human gut metagenome | biome: human gut; feature: ankylosing spondylitis patient; material...
GCAGCAGCGGGTGCAGCAGCTCCATGCGGATGAGAATGTCCCAGCCGATGCCGTCGGGGTGCCGGAGGACGGCGTGATCCTCATAGCTGACAATGTTGCCAGTGCCCTTGAGGCGCGACATGATGGCGCACTCGCGGCCGATGTCCTCCACGACGCTGTAAAAATACTGCTTTGCCTGCGGCGGCGTCATGCCTTCGTCCAGCACGCTCTGCAGCTCCGTCCTGCTCTGCGGGACGGTAATGACCTTCAGCGCAGCTTTGTAAACGCCGCCGAAGTCCTCCCGCTGGATCTCATAGACCGTCCCATAGCTCCCCTGCCCCAGCTCCCGGCAGATTTTCCATTTGTCAAACACAATGGAGCCGATCTCATATGTAGACATAGTTTGTTCTCCGTTTCTTTTTGCTACTCTTCCGGCGTATCGCCGACAACATGATATTCCCACTCGCCAGCATCATTCAAATCCACATAGTACAGCAATTTATCATCTTCATAGAATTGGAGCATCACTTTTTCTCCATTCTCGTTGTACGTATACACACACGTTTGATGCGGGCTACCTGAATTGTACACATCCTCCATAGTGCAATTGCCATTCGAATCATATTCGTAAAGCACATAACTTTGAAGAGAGTTATTCGAATCGTAATTTTCCTCCCTGAGCAGTTTTTCGCTCGAATCGTATTGATTCTGGGTATAGTATTGAAGAATGCCGTCCGAATCGTAGTATTCATCTTTCGTCCTGTTTCCATCTGAATCGTATTCGTACAGGACATACCCCAGAAGCGTACCATCTGAGTTGTAAAGTTCATTCCGTACACAGTTTCCTGCTGTATCAAATATCTGCACGGAATCAAGTTCTCCCTCTTCTCTGTAGGCTACCACTTGGTAGCCGCTTAGATTCCCGTTTTCATAAAGTTTTTCCAGCGTACCGGCTTCCTCATATTCCTGCAATGCCTCTGGAATCGTCTGCGGCACGAATATATTGTGGATAGCAGCAGGAACCGGAATTGCCCCAATCACGCATAGCACCACCGGCACAAGCAGAGCCGCCGCGACTATCCCAATGATCAAACGTCCTATTTTCTTCCGTTTCTTTTTTGTGCCTGCTCCTTTCGGCTCTTCCGAACCAAAGGCGGACTGTGTTCGTTCTTCACTGGTTGCCTCGGCCTTTGTGTGGTAATCGCCGGTAAGGACGCCCTGCGTTGCACTCGCTGATTTGGACGTGCTAGTGCCGAATGCCGCCGCATATCGCGCGGAAGCATACGGCTCACGATCCATCGTCAGCTCGTCTCCGTCGGGGTAGATGACGGCTGCGTCTGTCTGGGTGTACAGGATGGCTTCCAGCTCCTGCCGAAGCTGCTGGGGGCTGGAATAGCGGTCCTTGGGGTCAAATGCGCAGGCCTTTAAGACAATTTCGCCGAGGCGGCCTTCGCCGTAGAACGGGCGCGGCAGCGGTTCGCCGGACATCCGTCTGGCCAGCGCCTGCTCGCGGCTGCTGAACGTGATCGCCTCCGGCGGCTGTGGGAGAAATGGACCGCGATTCTTGTTCAGCATCCGGTACAGCACCAGTCCGAGCGAATACGTATCAACGCTGAAGCCGTATTCCCTCCCGGCGTAGACCTCCGGAGCCATGTAGCTGTACGTGCCCTTTTTGGACAAGCCCGAGGTCGTCCGCTCGATCGTGCGCGCGATGCCGAAATCGCCGAGCTTATAATCCCCGTTGTCGGAAATAAAAATGTTTTCCGGCTTGATATCGCGGTGGATGATGTTGTACCGCTGGCACAGCTCCAGCGCCTTGCAGATATCGATGCCGAGCTTGATGATGTCCCGCCGCGCCATCGGGTGCTCGTAGACATACGGCAGCAGCGGGTGCAGCAGCTCCATGCGGATGAGAATGTCCCAGCCGATGCCGTCCGGATGTTCGAGCACACGCAAATCTTCGCAGCTTACAATGTTCGCCGTGCCCTTGAGCTTGAACATGATGGAAAACTCATGCACAAGTTCCTCTACGATTCCGTGAAAGTATGCCTCAGCCTGCGAAACGCTCATACCCTCGGAGATCACGCTCCGGACCTCCGCGCTGCTCTGCGGAACCGTGATCACCTTCAGTGCCGCCCGGTACGTCTGCCCGAACTCGCTGCGCTCGATTTCAAATACTCTCCCGTAGCCCCCTTCACCAAGCAGCCGCGTTATATTCCAGCCATCCAAAACAGCCGCATCAACTGAATATTCCATATTTCTCCTTTGTTTTTCCACACTTATCTTATTGGTCTTTTGCTCTGCCGTCACGCACTTTCAAAAAAAACCAATCGAAAATCAGTCTCTTATGCAAGACTATCTTCCACTTTCAGCCCCACATAATGCACAACTCCACCTTCAACGTAAACCGTTGCTGTCTGCTCATTGAGTTGATAAGTAAACGTAAAGTCGTCATCACTATACCAATTATACTCCAGCTGTGCACCATTCTTCAGAATCCATTGGAGGGGTACATGGGGCGGCATTTCAGGAAAGCCGAATAATTCCAGTGCCATTTCCGCCGCATCCCCGACCTGCAATGCGCCAAGCGCGACGAAACCAGGTTGGTTTATACAGATGTCGCAGACAGCTCCACCCACGGGTGCAGCAAATAGAAACCCGAATTCATTCTCTTCGTAACCGGCAGGAATTGGCATATCCATACCAAAGCAATTGTACACCGTGTCTTGTGTAGCATCGTTCATCAGGTTGGATTTGGCGTAGGGATATGACGCATAAATGCTCTTGGCTGTTTCAATGCTCGTCTCTCCCAGCACCACGGAATCCACCGTCATTGGGAGCACCAGATCGCGAACCATCGGCCAAAGCTCGTCCTGCAGTTGCGCTGACAACAGTTCCGCTTCCCATTTTTTCAATTTTATCTCCGCATCTGCGTTGGGTTCAAGTTCCAAAGCAACTCGATAGTCTGCCGCAGCCCGCTCCAAATCAACAAGCTTTTCATAGGTGTCGCCACGGCCCAGGAAGGCTTCCGCCCGCTTGGGATCAATCTCAATCGCCGCCGTAAAGGCCAGAATGGCCTCTTCATACTTCCCCTCGGACAGGTAGCGCACGCCGAGGTCGTATTTCGTCTGCCAGTCGGGTGCTTCGTCCGCCGGTTCGGTCGTCAATTCGGCTGCCGGTGTCTTTGCGCACGCGGCAAGCGTCAGCAGCAACAGCGCTGCCAGAAGGATATAAAAGAAGCGTTTCATGTTGATTCTCCTGTTTATACCAGTTTTCCCATCCGCGCAGGATCACGCGTACCGGATCTCCACGGATTCTATCATGTAATAAAACGGGATCTCGCCGTCGAGATTTACATTCGGGTTGACCCGCAGCTTTGCCAGCGCGGTCATGTATAGGCCATCCATGGGGTAAGAATAGGACAGCTTGAGCACGGCGCTGCCATCATCCGAGCGTTCGAAGCCGTCCAGCGCCACCTGTACCGCGCCGCGGTCGCCTATGCCGAAATAATAGCATGTATCACTGTCCTTCGGACAATAGCTAGACACATAATCACGCGGCGGCAGCTCTACGATATGTCCATACATCGCATTTGCAACATCCTGCACATTTTGACGGCTATCCATCCGGTAACCTTTGTACATCCAATAATTGACGTCATCGGCATCAAGGTATCCCCTCTGATTGATTTCGTAGTTATTAATTGCCGTCCAGAAGCGGTTGGCATCTGTTTCATCCGGATAGAAAATTCCCTCGCCCGAATCGGTGCTGTTCAGCATATCTGCGTATGCGTCTACAAGCTTCCGCGCACTGTCGGCAATGGTGTCATATGGCAGCGTATCGATATAGGCCAGTAAGGCTTTGGTGTTTGCGTCGTCCGCTGCGTCAGATGGCTGTGCTGCGGTTTTCTTTGAAAAATCCGGCGTGCGCGGTTCGCCGCGTATCTCTTTTTCGTAAGCTTCCAGCTCCTCCGCGGTCCAGTAGCAGCGGCTGTAGCGCCACTCCGCCGCGCTTTCGCCGCCGGAGATCCACGATTCGCATTTGAACATCCAGTAGGTATACGGCAGCGTTTCCCGATTCATGATCTCCTCCTTCAGATAGGGCCACCCCGCACTGCTCATATCGGAAACAGCATTTCTGTGCTTTTCATCGTCCCATTCGAGCCAGACCTGATCCCAGCGCCGGTACAGCCTTGCCCCGGTATCATCCAGTATGTATGTCGTTGCATAGTACCCGTTTATTCCCGTATACGCCAGCGAAATGTCGTTCAGATACGCGCAGCAATAGGCGCCCATACGTTCATTGTAATACAGCATCAGCTCCGCGCAGCTGCAATAGTCCAGTCCCAGCTCCATTTGATACGCGGTGTCCTCGATCTGCCCATCCGGCAGCACGCAGTAGCGGTGCAGCGTGAACTCTGACCGCACGAACCGGAACACAGCCGGCGTCACGTCATCCAGCGCAAGAAGCACGCTCCGCGTATATCCCTCCGGCACGACTTCGCAGTAAGTGTCGTCCAGCGAAGGGTCATAAACCACTTCCTCCGCCGTGCCATTGAGGGCAGTTCCCTCTATCGCGCCCGGCTTTTCCAGCAGGCTGACCTTGCCCTGCCATATGTACTCCCGCAGGCGCTGGTCGTCCGTCTGTTCCAGACCAGCCTCCAGCGTCTGGAGCGCTTTCACATAATCTTCCCGCTGTTCGCAGGCCTGCGCCAGCTTGAGATACGCGTCCGCATTCCTGGGGTCGATCTCAATCGCGGCTTCAAAGGCCAGAATGGCCTCTTCGTAATTGCCCTCGGACAGATAGCGCACACCGAGAGCATACTGCGTCTGCCAATCGAGTGCTTCATCCACCGGTTCAACTTCCGGTGCTTTTTGACACGCAGCAAGCGTCAGCAGCAGAATTATTGTTAAAAAAACACAAGTGAACTGTTTCATCCCCATTTCTCCTTTTATCATATTCACTGTCCATGCGGCGCGGCATGCAGTGATGAAGCATCACCAAGCACATAAAACTTTCCGCTGCGCGTTTCACATTTTCTGTCCGACATACATGTATTCTCGATTTGGAAGCTACCTCTGACACGAAGTAGATCGTCATTTAAGCTTGCACCATTTGTGCCGTAACTGTGATTTTCCGCCCCATTCTCCAGCCGTCACCACAACATCGCACCGCTTTACTCCCGGAGCAGCCATGCTGTCTCGGCAGCCTCAAGCTGCTGCAGCGTGTCGGCATCGACAACGCCCGTTTGGGTAAGTGAATGGTTCTTTTGCCAGCGCATCAGCGCCGCTTCCGTAGCCTGGCCAAAATCGCCGTCGACAACCACGCCATCATAGTTCATGACAACCAACATAGCCTGTACATATTTGACGTCCTCTCCCTGGCTGCCCTGCTGCAGCGTGCGCTCCGGGCGGGGGTAGAGGCTGCGGTCCGCTCTGGTTTCTGCGGTGATGGTATAGGGGTCTGCGCCGCTATTGGCTTTTTCTATATGCGTGATGATCCACCGGCCGCTGCGTTTCTCAAATGAAATGGTCTGAACGGAATCAAAGTAATCTCCAAAACGCATCAGATCACATTCCGCCTCGCAGGTCGTTTCATCGAAGCTGACGATTTTCAGCGTCTGCGGGTCGTAAGTAAATACGCCGTATCCGCGTCCGCCGCGAACCAGATACAGCCCGCCGTTAAATTCCATAACATTTTCGTCCAATGTATCCGAAACCGTCGCATAAGGGCTTTGCATAATACCCAGACTGTCAACGTCCATATATTCTCTCAGGTTATCCAGAATCTGCTCCTTGCTGGAATAGTTCGAAATCGGATAATAGGAGCTGAACGTCGGGTCGATGGCTTCGTCTTCTGCGAGTGTACTCTCAAGCTCCGAGGTGGTCGCCGGAGACGGCACAAGGCGCTTGATTCTTCCGTACTGGCCGTTTTCATAGGAAACGATCGCCATATACGATCCCTGGCCCTCAACAAAAAACGTCTCACTCTCGACCGCATTCAGCCATGCCAGATTCTCCTGCAAAAGTGCCAGAAGCTCCTGCTCGCTCAGCTGCGGCTGTTCCGGCTGCCGGCTGGCCTGTATGGAATCGTGCAGGTACTTTCTGCAATTCTCCGGCGTGCTGGCAAGGAAGTGCAGCACGTATTCGTCGTCAGCTGTGCAGGCTGCAAGACGCTCGTCGAAAATAGCCTCGGAAACCTCCACATCATCGAGGTAGCATACCCGCTCACCGGACACATCCTCGGTTTTTGCGTAGCTCCAGAAATCATGATGCTCGATCTGCACGCCGTCCCAGCGGACATACTGCAGCTCGTAACCGGCAGACGTGCCGTGGCCCTCATTGACAATGGCTCCCGCCGTGGTGACGCGGACATCGGGATTTATCCAAGTATCGACAAAGCCGTTGTACAGCTCCATCACCTGATCGTTTTTCCATGTATAGAGCGTATAATCGGTCAGCGCGATCTGCTCAGACTGCCCCTTCGTATCAATTTCGCCGCAGATCAGCTCCGGCGTGCCGTCTTCGTCCAGATCGACAAGCGCAAAGCCCATTGTGCCGTCTGTGCCAAGCAGCGCGGCATAGGCGCGCAGCGCCTCCTGCGGCCAAAGCTCGCAGAGCGCCTGCAAATATCGTTCTTCACCCGTCTCGAGATAACGCGCCTGCAGCCGCTTCGCAAGCTCCTTCCCGGTTCCAAGCGCCCGGCTGCATTCGATCAGACGCGCAAGCACATCTTCGTCCTTTTCGAGCAGCTTTTCATAATAGGACTCCGCCTTTTCATAGTCCTGCGCACCGTAGTACGCATCCGCCGCGCGGCGGTACAGCTCGTCCGTCTCGCTCCCCCACTGCATTGCCGATTCGTAATCCTCCGCAGCGCTGCGGTATGCATCCGTCTGTTCGCTGCCCTGCGCGCTCTGCGCCAGCTCCCAGTACGCGTCGCCTCGCTGCTCATACGCCTGCGCGTTCTTCGGGTCGATCTCGATGGCTGCGGTAAAGGCCAGAATCGCCTCTTCATACCTTCCGTCCGACAGATAGCGCACGCCCAGATCGTACCGGGACTGCCACGTCGGCACGGACTGCTCCTCAGCGTCAACGGAATGCGCGGAACAGGCGCTCAGCAAGCCGAGCAGCGCCAGCAGGAAACACATCATCTTTGTTCTTTTCATATTTTTCTCCATTTTTTCCAAATATCTATAACGCAGACAAAAGGGGCAGCGTGGAAGCACTGCCCCTTTGTAATTCTGTCTTAGTTGAAGCTGCTCTGCATGGTCGCCTTCAGGCCCTGATCCGTGTTCTGCAGCTCGCGGGCCGCCGTATCCATCAGCGTTGCGTAGCCCTCCAGCATTTCAGAGAAGCTTGTGAAGCTGCTCTGCATACTCTCAAACTTTGCAACAAACGCAGCCTGTGCCTCGCCCTTCCAGGTCTCGTTCAGCGCAAGGATCAGCGAGCGCAGCCGCGCCATCGTGTCGTCGTGCTGACTGCGGAGATTGCGGACCTCTGTCGCCTTGGAATTCAATACCTCGGGTGTTACCTGAATCAATGCCATGATCATTTCCTCCTATTTATATTTTATAAATTTTAAACTTCAAATTCAGCTGTCTGCTTTTTCTGCGTTTTTCTCCAGCTCTTCTCTCACGCTTGCCTGATAGCTCTGCACCTCTGCGTTGATGTAGCCCAGAAAATGAACCGAATCAATATCCTCATGCTGGAACAGGAACATCGTTTCCGCATCGATATACCCCTCCGGGAACGGTTCGCCAATGTAGTCATACGTGGTGTTTGTCTGCTCGTCATGAACGATTGTGCCGATAATGAGCAATTTCCGTGTGGCGCCCTGCAGAGCGACCACGCTTCCGATCGGAAGCAGATCCTTATACATAATACATATCCTCCCTTACTGGTGTTTACCGGAACGCAAATTCCAGCATCTCATCCACATATTTTTTGCTTTGCTTATAGAAAGACTTCACATTTTTCGCCGCTTCGATCACGAAATTCGCCGTCGAATCAGCGTCCATGAACTTACTCCGGAGCCATTCATCCGGCTTGTACCATTTGAACTCATTCCCGATGACGTCGTCAAACGAGGTTTTGCCCCACACAAAGGAATATCCGGTCTTGCCCGTCAGATCCGTATTGAGCTTTCCGAACGACTTGAGCATTTTCTCCGTGCCTTTCAGGAGCGACACCATATCCAGTCCCGTATAGGCCAGCTCGCCGAATTTCTCACCGGCTTTCTTGTTTCCGAGCATTTCGCCCAGCTCTCCGCCATTCTTCTTCAGCAGATCCTTCAGGTAATTTGTTTTCCCCACCTCGTCGTACTCATCACGCGCAACATGGACTATATCCGCGCTTGCGCTTGCAATATCGTTTCCTGCGCTGGTAATGATACAGAGTGCAACCGGAATTCCCGCAACGGTGCTGCACGCGGCAACTGCTCCGGCGATTTTGACAATACTCTTGCCGATCTTGACCGCGCCCTTGCCGTATTCCACGATATCATATACGGTCCCGTGATTCTGATAGCTTTTCTTTGCCGCGCTGACGACGTTCGAAACAGAGGTTTTGACCGCGCTGCCAAAGTCCGAAACATCGTCCTTGAGCTTGGAGAACCACCCCTTCTTTTTGCTGACCACCGCCTGCTTGACGCCGTCGCACAGGGTTTCGGAGGTCCGAAGGCCAAACGTCTTTCCCAGCTCGTCCGCGCATTTCTGTCTGTCGATCCCCCGCAGCGCGACAGCCGGCAGCGTTGTGGCCGCGAGGCCCGCGCCAATGGCGTCGGCAGCTTCGCCAAGCCCTCTTGCTCTGTGGCCGAGCTTCTGGTCCGTCTGCGTGAAGCGGTCGCTTGCGGCAAGCAGCATCTGCGTCATTGCCTCCAGCTGGGTCTGCTCTGTCGTGCATCTGCGGGAAAGCGCCTCCAGCGACTGTCTGATCTGCTGCGTCGCCGCGATCTGCATATCCAGTCCGTTCAGGACGCTGGAAACATTCGCGGCGACCGCGCGCATTGCACCCGACTGCTGTCTCAGCCGTGCCTGCGCCTGCTGGACGACTGCGGATTCAATTTTGATCTGCACCGGCACAACCTCCTTACCATTCGCCGCCTCCGCCGGAACCCGTCCCGCCTGACGCGGACATGGACGCCTTTGTTCGTGCTTCTGCGGCTTCAAACTCATCTGCGGCCTTGCGGATCGTGTGCGCAAGACGCGACAGCTCATCCTGGATCTTTCGGATCTCGCGCAGCCGGCGCTCGGCTGCCTGATCGTATGTATCGGCGGCTTCTCCGGCCCACACGCCGGCAAGCTGCTGCCGGAGCGCCTGAATGCTCTGCGCGATCTGACTGCATTGCTGCTCGCTCTGTTCAAGCTGTCTTGCCTGCGCACGCGCATTTTCATAATCTATGCGGATCAGGCTCATTTCTGAAGCTCCTTTCCAAGGGTGTGTTTCAGGATGGTTCTATCTTACACTATGTAAAATAATTTGTCAATATGTTAATTCAAATACGTTGTAATATACAAAAACTGGCGCTGCAATTTGTTAAAAACAGCAAATTACTCCAATATAGCGCGGCCCTGCAGGCTTGCGCCGTCCCAGATCCCGCAGGACGCAAGCGTTCTGGACTCCGCAATGGGCGCTCCCTGGTCGTACAGGCGGATCGCAGTGCAGCTGCCGTAAACCTGCGGATACAGGGCGCGGAGCATTTCCAGAACACGCGCATTCACCTCCGCGACCGGCAGGAACGCCGGAAGCTCCACATCCAGCTGCTCGTCTCCGATGGTCAGGGTCACGATCACATTCTGACAGGCCTTCATTGCGGCGCGCCCTCCCGTACCAGCGCACGCAGCGTGCGCCGGATCTGCTCCGGCGTGCTCCTGCGGACGATCCAGTCCTCCGTCTCCTCCTCGCCGGGCTCCAGCCGGAGCAGCATATCGGAATCGTACACAAGACAAAGGCTTTCCAGCGTTCGCGTCTGCAAATGGACCGTGTTCACGCAGCAATAGCCGCACCGCCGTTCCAGACCGGCAAGCAGAAGCGCCGCCGCGTCCTCCGGCATTCCGGCTGCCAGCAGCTCTGCCCGGCCTGCGTCTGTGTCCTTCAGACAGTGCTGCAGCAGCTCGTTTGTAAGGCTCCAGTGCGTCTGCGCCTCAGGTGCTTCCTGCGCTTTGCAGCACTCCATCAGCCTTGCAAGCGCCAGCTCTTCTATTTCCCCGTCCGCAGCTCCGGTCAGGCTTGCCAGCTCGCCATCCTTTGTCAGCTGCGCCCAGCAGCTCCCCTGCCGGTACAATACGACGGACGGCTCCGCCTGTCCGCAGTTGACCGCATCGACGGTCAGATACAAGTCGCATTCCGCACAGATTTCAATGAGCCGCCGCAGATCGCCGCGCACGATCGCCGCGCCTTCAAATTGCCGCGTGATCGCGCCGCTCTGCTCCAGCTCCTCCAGGCAGACTTCATACGCCGCCCGGATCTCCTCGTGATCCATCATCATAAACGGGTCGCGCACGCCAAAAAGATGCTCCGCGCCCAATTCGGACGCCAGCACGACCAGCGCTCTGATCGAGAGCCTGCTCCGCTCCATTTTCTCTGCCTCCTCTATCTCCTCTATTTTTGTACTGCCTTCAGCTTGACCGCATGGCCATCCTGAACCAGATAGCCCATGCCGGCGCCTGCATCCTGTGACGCGGCGCTGTACGCCAGATCGGTCCGGGCAAACATATGCGCCTGCGCGCTTCCGCCAAGCAGAAGGGTCGTTTTTCCAGTCATTTCCATGGTGAAGCGCTCGCCCGAAGCGGACAGCTTTGTAATGTCCGCCGCGTTTCCGCTTACGATCACCGCGACGCGCAGCCCTTTGCCAAGGACCAGAATGCTGGCCAGCCGCCGCAGCGTCTGGTCGTTGATCGAATCGATGCAGCGCTTCAGATCGTCAATGCAGATCAGGATCCACGGCCAGTCCGTGCTCCCGGCGCTCGCGTCCTTTCTTTTCTGCATCTCCGGCATCAGCGCGGCGATCTCGCTGTCAAACGCCGCCGCAGCCTGCGCCTGCGCGCCGTGAAATACAATGTGCTTCGCAGGCGCAAGCTTTTCTGCGGCCTGCGCAAAAATGGCCTGAACGGTACTGCTTCCGTCCTGCGCGCAGGAGATCAGCAGAAACTGCTCCTGCGCAAGCGCGGCGAAGCACGGCTGCACGGACTGCTCCGTAAGACCGCAGAGGATCTGCTCCGACGGATATTCCCGCCAGTCCACGACCTCCGGCAGCACCGGGATCGGCGGCGGGCAGGCGCCTGTCCATGCCCCGCGCATCAGCCCGGCAAGCCGCCGGATCTCATTGACGCGGTCGATCTCCCGTTTTCCCGCTGCGGGAAGCGCCGTCTGGAATTCCAGCGGCGGAGTGCTTCTGACCAGACCGCGTCCGGCCAGATTTTCCGGCTCCAGACCGTTCGTTTTGCCGACGATCTGCGCGTAATCGCCGCGGTCCGTCATCCGCAGGCAGACAGCCGCCTTGATGTGCTGGCTGATCCGGTACGGCAGCGCGTTCACCGCGCCAGCGCTGACCAGCAGATACATCCCGCAGGCCGCGCCGTCCCGCACGAGCGTCTGCAAAAAGCCGTCGATATCCGGGTACAGCTCCAGCGCAGGCGCAACGTGATCCAGCAGAAGCACGATCCATGGCAGCTGCTCGCCGGTGGCTTCCCGGTAAGCGTCTATGCTGACGAGGCCCTGTCCGGCAAGCAGCTTCTTCCGGCGGTCCAGCGTGTCGATGAGCATGGTCGTCAGCTTGCTCTGCTTCTGCGCGTCGTCTCCGTCCACGATGCCGCCGACGTGCGGCAGCTCCCGGAACAGCCGGAGGCTCCCGCCGCCGAAGTCCATCAGATAGAGGTGCACCTGCTCCGGAGAATAGCAGAGGGAAAGGGACATGACCGCCGATTGCAGCAGCGTCGTTTTCCCGGTCGCAGGCGCACCGTAGACTGCATAGCTTCCGGATTCCGAGAAGTTCAGCGACATCGGGCGCTGCGACTGCGCCGCAGGATCGTCCAGAAGGCCGATGACGGCCCGCAGGCCCTGCTGCTGCGTTTCCCAATGCGCGCCGTCGAACGCCGCGCAGACGACGTCGCGCAGACGCAGCTGCTCGGGCAGCTTTGCCGTCCAGAGCTGCCGCGCCTTTTCCACGCCGCGCTCCCGGCAATAGCGGTCCAGATAGTCCACGACCGCATTGATCTCCTTTCGTTCGGAGCGGTATCCCGTTGTTTTTTCCGGTTCGTAGCAATGGCGGTTCCCGTACAGGTCCACCACAGCCGTCTGTCCGCCCGTCTGCCCCGCAGCCTCGCGGAACGGCTGATAGGGTGCGCCGCTCCAATAGGACTGGATCTGCTCATAGACCTCGTCCTCGCCTACCTGCACGTAGGCGCGGCCCGGCGTTGTGATCTGCGCCGCGTCGGTATGGTGCAGCATCTCCCGGCTGTCTGCGGCGTTTGCCACCTTCAAACACCAGCGGAAGCGCGTATTCGCGTTCATTTTATCGTCTACAACACCGGCGGGCTTCTGCGTCAGAAGGATCATATGGACACCCAGCGTCCGGCCAACCGCGAACACGCGATTGACCGCCTGCATGAATTCCGGGAACCGGTTCTTGAATTCCGCGAACTCGTCGATCACGATAAACAGATATCCCAGCTGCTCATCCGCCTTGCCCTCGCGCAGCAGCCGTCTGTAATCGGAGATATTGCTGACCTTCCAGCGGTCGAGCAGCTCCTTGCGCCGCGTCAGCTCGTATTCGAGCGCGATGAGGTTCCGGCCGATGCTCGTATCCAGATCGGATATGCGTCCGGCAAGATGCGGCAGATTCTGGAACGGGAGCAGCAGGCCGGTGCCCTTAAAGTCGATCAGCACGAAGCTGACCACATCCGGTGGGAAGCGGACTGCCATCGACAGGATCCAGGACTGCACCATTTCGGACTTGCCGGAGCCGGTCGTGCCCGCGACAAGGCCGTGCGGCCCGTGCCGCTTTTCATGAATATCAAACAGGAACGGCGTGCCGTCGCCGCGAACGCCGATCGGGACCGCCATGCTGCGCTCCGGCTCTGCGTTCGCCCAGTTTTTATCCAGTGCCAGCTCCGAGGGCCGCGAAACGTGATAGCCCTGCAGGAACGACACCGAGCGCGGCAGCGCCGGAGCGCCCTTCGCCTCCATGCGGAGCGGCGCCATGCTGCGTGCGAACTGCTCGTACCGGGCCTGCGGCACCTGCTCCGGCTGGAACGGCTGCTTCCGGGACGCGTGCCTGCGCTCAAACAGCACGCCCACTTCTTCCCTGCAGTCCAGAATATCGTGGCATTCCTCCGGGAGCAGATCGATCCGGTCAAACAGGTACAGCACGCTGATGCCAAGCTCCCGGCGGTTTGCCGTCAGAAATTTCATAAACGCGTGCTGCGTGACCGTCTCCGGCGCTGCGCACACGAACAGGTACCACGGCTTTGCACGCGGCGCTGCGCCGAGCCCGGCGTTCTGTCCGGCAGCGGCCCGCGCCGAGAAGACCGGCTCGAGCCGTTCGAGCAGGGCGCGGATCGTTTCGGGCGTGTTTGCGATCAGGCGCGCCGTATGCCCCTCGTCCCAGCAATGCGGCAGCCAGCGGCAGAATTCCCACTGCGCAGTCTCCTCCTGCTCGCAGAGCACAACGATCCGCAGATCGCAGTAGCTGTGATGGGCTGCGGCCTGCACGATCAGATTTTTCCCAAGCGCGACGCAGCGCGCGCGCTTTCCCACAACGCCGCAGGACAGATGCTCACCCAGCGGAACGCAGATCGGGCAGTCCGGAACCATGGCGAACCGCTCCGCGATCTGCGTCGGCTGCTCCGCGAGGACGTCGCTTTCCAGCCGCAGCATCTGCTTCGGCGCCTGAACCGAGAAGCTTGCCGGGAGCGTTCCGCTGCCAACGCGCAGGGAAAGAAAATCCTCGTCGCGGGAGAGCCGCCCCCACAGCTCCCGGTCGACCGCCGCCGCTCTTCGGATGCACACATCCGTCGACGGGGACATATGTGCAAGAACGGTCTGCTGTTCGCTGCGAAGCGCCTCCAGCTCACGGACCTGCTCCTGCAGATACGTGCTGTATGTATCCAGCCGCAGCTGCTGCTGGGAACGGTACTTTTTCTTTTCACCCCGGTAGCGGAGGATCGATACCACCACGCCGATGATGGTCGTGGGGACGCTGAAATACAGCATGGTCATCACATTGGTGACCAGAAGGCACACCGCGACCATCACGATCACGCTGAGCAGCGGCGCAAGCAGGATATTCAGCCAGCTGACATTCGGCTTTCCGCCGATCGTCGGCGGCGCCTGCAGCTCCAGCGTTTTGCAGGGCGTTTCCTCCAGCAGGCGCGGCGACGGCTTAAAGCAGAACGGATATGGATCGTCCGGCGACACCGCCGTCCGCTTTTCGGGCGCAGCGGCCGGCTTCACGCGCACAGCCTTGCTGCTCCACACGAAGAGCCGGTCCCCGCTGACGCGGAGCTGGCAGAAGCCGATCGAGAGCACATCCCCGTCGGCAAGCACGCCGCTTCCGGCAAGGCACATATTCAAATAGGTGCCGTTCCGGCTTTTGAGATCCTGAAAGCGCCACCGGCCATCCTGATAGAACAGCGCAGTATGCTTTCCGGAGATCTGCTGATCCGCGATCTGGATATCGCAGTCCGCGTTCCGGCCGATCGTGAGCCGTTCCGTCCCGGTCAGCGGCACCGGAACGGCGGCCTTTGTGCGGCACGGGTACGCCGTAAGCGCGAGATGCGCGTCCGGATCCAGAACGAGCGATTTTTCATACGGGAGCTTCTCCTGCCGGAACCCGGCGCCGGACACGGACCAGCTATCCGCGTCCGTTTTGACCGTGATCGTCTTTTTTCCAAGGCAGGCAGCGGCAAGCTGGATGGTGCAGCCCGCAGCTTTTCCGATCGTGCACGTTTCGCCTGATTGGAGCTTCGCCTCAAGCAGCCGCTCCCGGTCATAGATGCGTATGATGATCTCCATATCTGCGTCTCCCATCAACCGTTATTGCCTGAATTGATTCAGGTCAGTAAAGGAAAAAATACGCGCCAGCTCGTCCGTATAGATCCCCATCACAGGCAGAAGCTTTGCGGTCTGCGCGTTTTGCAGGAACAGGAACAGCAGAGACAGGAAATTCGTCCAGCTCAGCTCCCGCGACTGATTTTCAATCGAGGAGATCGTCTGCCGCGTAACGCCGATGCAGTCCGCCAGCTGCGTCTGCGACAGGCCGAGCCGTGCGCGCAGCGCCGGAAGATTTTCCGCCATCGCCTGTGTATACTTTTTTCGATCCAGACTCAGAATTCCCAGTGGCTCCATGTAATTGCCTCATTTCCAAAATATCTCTAAATTTATCATACCAAATGGCAGTCAGATTGTCAATTTTCACATCATAAAATCCCGTGTCAGTGCCTCCCGGAGAAGCAGCCGTTCAACAGAACGAGGCTGCCGCAGATTTTTTCATCTGCGGCAGCCTCGTTGTTTTTACGCAATATCGTACTGACTTTTATAGATTTCGTAATAGAAGCCCTTTTTCTCCAGCAGGTCGCGGTGCTTGCCCTGCTCGACGATGCGGCCGTCGCGCAGGACCAGAATGAGGTCGGCGTCGACGATCGTGGACAGGCGGTGGGCGATGATGAAGCACGTCCTGCCGCGCATAAGGCGGTCCATGGCCTTCTGGATGAGAAGCTCCGTGCGCGTGTCGACGTTGGACGTCGCCTCGTCGAGGATCAGCAGCTCCCGCTGCGCGAGAAGCGCGCGCGCGATGGTCAGCAGCTGCTTCTGGCCGGAGGAGATGGACGAGGTATCGCTGCCGATGACCGTATCGTAGCCCTGTGGAAGCGTGCGGATAAAGTGGTCACAGTACGCCTCGTCGCAGGCGCGGATGATCTCCTCGCGCGTCGCGTCCGGCTTGCCGAAGGCCACGTTTTCAGCGATCGTGCCGCCGAAAAGCCACGTGTCCTGCAGGACCATGCCGAAGCGGTCGCGCGTGGAGGCGCGGGAATAGTCCGCGATGTCGCGCCCGCTCAGCAGAATACTGCCGGAATCGACGTCATAGAAGCGCATGAGCAGATTTACAATTGTTGTCTTGCCCGCGCCGGTCGGGCCGACGATGGCAACGTGCTGGCCCTTTTCCACGTGCAGGTTCAGATCCTGAATGAGCTCGGTGTCCGGCTCGTAGGAGAAGTCCACGTGGCGGAACTCTACGCTGCCGTCTCCGCCTGCGGGAAGCTCCTGTTCGATCGGCGCTTCCTCCGGCAGTTCCAGCAGGTCGACAACGCGCTTTGCAGCTGCCTTGGCCTGCTGCAGCGTGCTCAGGCCATTGGAGATCTGCTCAAGCGGCTCGGAAAACTGCCGCGCGAACAGCACCAGCGTCACGATCACGCCCACCGGAACGCCCTGCCGCACGATGAGCCAGCCGCCCAGCAGGTTGATGGCGATATACGCCAGCGAATTGGACGCGGCAATGACCGGCTGGACGATGGCGGAGAGATAGGTTGCCTTCGCCTCGGAGACGCGGCGCGCGTCGTTGATCTCCGCGTGGCGCTCAGCGCAGTGCTCCTCGAGGTTATAGGCCTTTGTCGTCGCGTAGTTCGTGTAGGCTTCCTCCACAACGGAATACAGCTCGCCGGACTGCTTGAACATCTGATGGAAATACGTTTCCGAGCGGCCCGCGATCTTGGCCGACAGCCAGATGGAGACCGGCATGAACACGATCACGGCCAGCGAAAGCTGCCAGTTCTGCAAAAACATCACGACCGCGATGGCCAGGATCTGCAAAAAGCCGCCTGTAATGGTGTCGAGGACGGTATGCAGGGAGCCGCCGATCCGGGACACGTCCTCCGTCATGCGCGAGAGAATATCGCCGACGGGTGTGTGATCGACAAAGCTGACGGGCAGGCGCTGGATTTTGTCGGAGATCTGGATGCGCAGATTGCAGGTAAAATACCGGCTGACGGCGCGGTTGAGCAGCTGCATTTTGCCGTAGCTGATGGCGGCGCGCAGGAGATACACACCGGCCAGCGCCAGAAGCCCCGGCGCGAGCTGCGCCAGCACGGACGCGCCCGTCTCCGGCGCGTCAAAATAGTCAATTAAGATCTGCACCAGCGCGCCCATCTGCGTTGGGATGATCAGCGCGCACACAACGAGCGCCAGACTCATGACGACGCCGAGCGCAAGCTGCCAGCGGATGGCCTTCGCGCCCTTCAGCAGCTGGATGAGCGCGTCGGCGGAAACGTGGGTTTTCTGTTCCTGCTTCACTTCGCGTCACCTCCGGTCTGTGAGGCATAGATCTCCTGATAGATCTTGCAGCGGGACAAAAGCTCCGCATGAACGCCGTGGTCGACCAGCCGCCCGCGATCCATGACGAAGATGTGATCCGCGTTCATGGCCGAGGTGATGCGCTGGGTGATGACGATCTGGGTCTTTCCCTGAATTTTCTCGTTGAGGCTCCGCCGCAGATTCGCCTCCGTCAAAAAGTCGAGCGCGGAGAAGCTGTCGTCAAAGACGTAGATCGGCGCGTCCTTTAAAATGGCGCGCGCGATGCACAGGCGCTGCTTCTGGCCGCCGGAGAGGTTCTTGCCGGACTGCTGGAGCGGATGCTCCAGATGCTCGGGCAGGGAGTTGAGGAAGGGTGTGAGCTGCGCGATATCGGCGGCTTCGAGAATGTCCGCTTCCTCCGCACCGGGACGGCCCATCTCGATGTTGTGCCGGATGGTGCCGGAATACACGGCGGTCTTTTGCAGGACACAGCTGATGTTCTTCCGGATCACGCCCCGGTCGATCTGCGAAGCGCTGACGCCGTCGAAGAGGATCTGTCCTTCGGTCGGCAGACGGAAGGACAGCAGCAGCTGCACGAGCGTACTTTTGCCGCTGCCCGTGCCGCCGATGACGGCGATCTTCTGCCCCGGCAGAATGTGCATACTGACATTCTGCACGGCGGCCTCCGACGCGCCCTCATAGCGGAAGGTCACATGGTCGAGGGCGATTTCGCCCCTGAACGTGTGCTCCGCGCCTTTGGCTGTCTCCTGCATTCCTGTGGCGTGAAAGATCTCGCCGATGCGATCAGCCGCGACCTTTGCGTGCGGCAGCATGACCATCGCGAAGCCGCCCATCAGAACGCCGTTGGCGACAAGCGCCAGATACTGGATGATGGCAAAGATATCGCCGCCGGAGATGGCGTGGCTGCCTGTCTCCATACGCCAGCCGCCGAGCCATATGATCGCCACGCCTGCGAGATTCACGAGCAGCACGGCTGCCGGACTCAGAAGTCCCATCTGCACGTTGGCGTTGATGATGTTCTCGGCCATGACGTGCGTCGCGTCGGCGATCTTCTGCTGCAGGCTTGCTTCCTTATTAAATGCGCGGATGACGCGGATGCCGTGCAGACGTTCGCGCATGACGTCGTTCTGAATGTCGATGTACTTGTCGGACGTTTCGTGCAGGGGACCGATCCGTTTGCTGATGGGCCGGACGATCAGAAAGATCGCCGGGACGAACAGCAGCAGGATCAGGCTCATCATCACGTCCTTGCGCAGCGCCAGAATGACGCCGCCGAAAAACAGCACCGGAATCGTAATGAGGCTGCCGGAGATCATCGATGCGACCCAGGAGACCGTTCCGATATCGTAGGTCGACCGGGACAGGAGCGCGGCAGCGCCGATGGCGTTGAATTCCTCGAACGTCATATTGTTGACGAGGGAAAACACGTCCGTGCGCAGGTCGGCGTTGAAGCCCGCGACCACGTCACAGCTGATCTTCCGCCCGGCCAGAAGCGCGGCAAGGCCAGCCGCCGCAACGGCCAGCATCCACGCGCAGCAGCGCACGATATACGCAAAGTCCGACTGCCGGACGCCGTTATTCAAAATGTCGTTCATGATCGTCGGCAGCAGCAGATCGCACACCGTCGCCGCCGCGACCAGCAGCATCGCCAGCGCAATGCGCCTGCGGTACGGCTTCAGATAAGGCAGGATATCCTTCATAAATGGCTCTCATTCCTCTCTGTAGTTCATTTCCCGGAAGACAGTCTAGATTTTCATTATAGCATGGCAAACAAGCGTTCGCAAGTGTCCTTTTTATTTTAAAGAGCCGAAGCGTTCCTGCTTTCCATGATCTTCAATCTCCGCATTCTTTCGTTATTGTCGTATCTATATTCATTATTGTCGAAATATCAGCTTGCATTGCAGTCCGGACGATGGTATGATGGCAGTGCTGAAACGGACAGCGGACTGTGCGGACGCTTGCAGACCTTGTTCGTTCCAATTCCTCGTCATCCTTTCTGACATCTCCCTTCTGCATCCGCGCCGCACAGCCACAGGACCCCGCCGGGCACTGCCGCCCGGCGGGGTCCTGTGCGTTCGACCATGCGGAAAAGCGCCGCTTTTTGTTTGAAATAGCGAAACACTCTATTGCAATCGCGTCCGGCTGCTGGTATAATGCAAGCAGAAAGGAAGCCTTTCGGCTTTGTTTTCCCGAACGCTGTTTTCTTTGGAGAATAACCATGCGATATAAGAAATTATTTGCCCTTCTGCTGGCGCTGGCGCTGCTGTGCGGAAGCCTGTCCGGCTGCGCCGCCGGGCAGCCGGCACGGTCTGCGGAGCCGACTGTTTCGTTCACAGACTCGCTCGGCCGAACGGTCGAGATTCCCGAAACGCTCACGCGCGTAGCTCCGAGCGGCGCGGTCGCGTCGATGTTTCTGGCGACCATCGCGCCCGAATATATGACGACCATCAACGCAACGCCGTCGTCCAGCCAGTACAAATATCTCGACCCGCGCCTGATCGATCTGCCGACGACCGGCCAGATGTACGGCAGCAAGTCGACGCTGAATCTGGAATCCATTCTGACCTCCGGCGCGCAGGTCGTGATTGATCTGGGCGACAAAAAGGACAACATGGCCGCCGATCTGGACGCGCTGCAAAGGCAGATCGGGATGCCCGTGATCTTCATCGAGGCAGATCTTCCGCATATGGCCGAGGCATACCGGACGCTCGGAAAAATCCTGAGCGGCAAGGAGGCGCGCGGCGAAGAACTGGCGGCATTCGTCGACGAGACTGTCTCGCTGGCGGAGGAAAACGCCGCGAAAATTCAGGATTCCGAGCGCATTTCCGTCCTGTACACCTCCGGCTCGTCCGGCCTCAATACAAACGCGAAAGGCTCCATTCAGGCGCAGGTGCTCGACCTCATGGGCATTGAAAATGCCGCCGTGGTCGAGGACGTCAGCAATAAGGGCGGCGGCAACCCCATCAATCTCGAGCAGCTCTACCGCTTTGACCCGGACGTGATTTTATTTACAGCAGGCAGCACTTACTCGACTGCGGCAGACGACGAGGCGTGGCAGCCGCTGCGCGCGATCGAAGCCGGACGGTATTACGAGATTCCATCCATGCCCTACAACTGGCTTTCCAATCCCCCGAGTCTTAATATGCTGCTGGGCGTGTGGTGGCTGGGAAATCTGCTGTATCCGCAGTATTATAACTATGATATGGTGGAAAAGACGCAGGAAATGTTCAGGCTGCTCTGGAATTACGACTTAACTGCGGAGGACGCGCGGGCCATGCTCGCCAATTCCACGCTGAAGGGCGCGTCATGAAACGGCTTCTGACACGGGGCGCGCTGCTGCTCCTGCTGTGCGTGCTGCCGGCCGCTTCCGGCTTCGCGGATGTCAAGGCCGAGGCGGTCTGCCAGCAGGACGTTCTGTTCTGCACGGATGAGGGGCTGATGACCGGAACCGGCAGAAATACCTTCTCTCCGGACAGGCCCATGACCCGCGCCATGGTCGTCGCGACGCTCTACCGTCTTGCAGGCAGCCCCGAAGTGACTGAGAAGGCCGCGTTCACCGACGTTGCCTCCGGCAGCTATTATGAAGCAGCCATCCTGAACCGCTTCACCGCTTCGCAGAGCGAAAAGGCATAAGCATACATCTTTCCTGTCTCCCGGCCGTTTGGCCGGGAGACAATTTTTCTGCGGTTTTCCTTGAAAAGCGGTAAAAAAACGAATATAGTTGATAGGGATAGGACGCACACAAGGCTTCCCTTTGGATGCCGCCATACCATTTTCCGGCGATTTGAACCTGAGGTATTATGATATGAAAATTCTGATCATTGAAGACGAGATCCTGCTTGCGGACTCTCTCCGGGCCATGCTGGAGGGGAAGGGATTTTCCGTCGAGGCGGTGCATGACGGCGAGACGGGGGCGGAATATGCCGAGACGGGCATATATGATCTGCTCATTCTCGACGTGATGATGCCGGGCATGGACGGCTATCAGGTCGCGCGGCAGGTGCGCGCGAAGCGCTGTGGGACGCCGATCCTGATGCTGACGGCAAAGTCGTCGCTTGAAGACCGCATCGAGGGGCTGAACGCGGGCGCGGATTATTATCTCACGAAGCCCTTTGACGCGCGGGAGCTGCTGGCCTGCGTCGGTGCGCTGCTCCGGCGGCAGGGCGCGGAGGTCAACGCGCTCTCGTTCGGCAACACGACGCTCGATCTGGCCTCCGGAACGCTGATCTGCGGGCAGCGGCAGCTGCGGCTGTCCGCGCGGGAATTCGACGTGATGCGGTATCTTTTGCAGACAAAGGGGCAGAATGTGTCCAAGGAGGCCATTTTGTCGAAGGTCTGGGGCTTTGATTCCAACGCGGTAGAAAACCATGTGGAGGTCTACGTCGGCTTCCTGCGCAAAAAGCTTGCGGCCATCGGCTCGAACGTGCGCATTGAGGCCGTGCGTCGGCTGGGCTATCATCTGGAGGTGGGCGAGGTATGCTGAAAAAGCTGCGTCTGAAGATCATTCTTGCGATCGTGCTGGTCGCCGCCGTGATGCTCGGCGCGATCCTCGGCCTTTTCTATACGCTGACGAAGCAGAATCTGCGCACCCAGTCGATCAGCATGATGCAGGCAATCGCGGCCGACCCCTTCGCGCCTGTCCAGCCGGAGCGCGAACCGCAGCAGGTGCGCCTGCCGTATTTCGTGCTGCAGACCGACGCGTTCGGCAATCTGGTCGCCATCGGGTCAAGCGATTACGATCTGACCGACCGGACGTTTCTGCGGATGGTCGCCGCCGCGGCGCAGGCTTCGCAGGACGCCATCGGCGAGATCCCGGAATACAGCCTGCGCTACTGCCGCGTGACCGGCAGCGTGATCTTTGCGGACATTTCCAGTGAGCAGCAGACGCTGCGCACGCTTTTGAAGACCGGCGCGCTGCTCGTCGCGCTCGGCCTGCTTGCCTTTTTCGGCCTTGCGGTGCTGCTGGCGCGCAGTGCGGTCCGGCCAGTGGAGGAAGCGTGGCGGCAGCAGAAGCAGTTTGTTGCCGACGCGTCGCACGAGCTGAAAACGCCGCTGACCGTCATTCTGACAAACACGGAGCTGCTGCAAAGCCCGGATTACGACGCGGCGCAGAAGCAGACCTTCCTCTTCGGCATCGACGCCATGGCGAAGCAGATGCGCGCGCTGGTCGAGCGGCTTCTGGAGCTGGCACGGGCCGAGAATGAACAGGCGTCGCGTGCATTCACGCCATGCGATCTCAGTCAGATCACTGAGAGCAGCGCGCTGCTGTTCGAGGCCGCGCTGTTTGAACGCGGTCTGACGCTGCAGACCGAACTGGAGCCGGACATCACCGTCAGCGGCGATGCGCGCCAGCTCAGCCAGCTCGTGGAGATCTATCTCGACAACGCCCGGAAGTACGCCTCCGGCGGCACGGTCGCCGTCCGCCTGTCCCGCTGCGGGAAGAACCGCTGCCGCCTGTCCGTCTCAAACGAGGGCGAGGCGCTTTCCCCGCAGGCGCTGCGGCAGATCTTTGACCGCTTTTCCCGCGCAGACGCCGCGCGGACGCGCGACGGCAGCTTTGGCCTCGGCCTTTCCATCGCGCAGGCCATCGCGCAGACGCACGGCGGCAGCGTCTGGGCAGAAAGCGACGGCGGCGTCAACACCTTCTTTGCCGAGCTGCCGGTGCTGTCCGGGCATGAAAAGCGCCAAGAGACGGCAAAAAAGGGTATATGATTTTATGCAGAGCGCCGGTACGCCTCCGGTTGCAAAACGGCGAAAAAGGTGATATATTAGAAATGATATAAATTAGAAGGTGGTACAGCTATGAACACACAGCATTTGCAGTATATCATCGAGATCGAACGCACCCGGTCGATCTCGCAGGCGGCGGAGAACCTGTTTATCGGCCAGCCGAATCTCAGCCGCATCCTGCACGATGTGGAGCAGATGCTGGGCTTCCGCATTTTTGAGCGCTCCACGCGCGGCGTCCGGCCCACGACGCGCGGCACGATCTTTCTGCAGCACGCAAAGTCCATCCTGCGCGAGACAGAGGCCATTGAGGCCCTCGGTCCCAAGCGGGCCGTGGCGAACCGGCTGCGCGTGTGCATCCCGCGCTCGGCGGCCATGCTGGATCTGACGGCGCAGTATCTGGCCGGACTGCCGCAGGCAGAGCCGGTCGACGCGGTCATCCGCGAATGCCACGCGCGCACGGCGCTCGAAACGCTTGCAAGCGGCGAGACGGAGATCGGCGTGATCCGCTTCCGCTCGGAATACCGCGATTATTTTGACGAGCAGACCAGCGCCCGCGGCCTGAGCTTCGAGCTTTTGAGCAAATACCACTACCTCGTCACCATGAACCAGTCACATCCGCTTGCCGGGCGCAGCTCCGTTCTGCGCACGGAGCTTGACGGGCTGCCGGAGATCGTTCACGGGGACGTGTTCCGCGTACAGGGCAAGCCGGAGGAGCCGGTGCGGCGGAAGATCTACTGCGTCGACCGTCTGGCGCAGATGACGCTCCTCGAAACAATTCCGAATTCCTATATGCTGGCCCCCGCCATCCCGGAGCACTGCATCCAGCGCTGGAATCTTGTCCAGCTCCCGTGCAGCGACAACCAGAGTTTGTATCTCAACGCGCTGGTATATCATAAGCAATATGCAATGAGCGAGATTGAGGCCGGATTCGTGCAGTTTGTGCGGGAACATAAGGCATTTGTCTGATACTTCCCACAGAAACGGAATTGAACCAACATATCAAAAAGAATATATCTTTGCATAAAAAAGCATTGGTGCTTCCAGCATAATACCGATATAATTTTATCGCAATAACCGATAAAATTATATCGGTATATTTTGTTCGATTCAAATCTGAAATTGGGGGTTTTTGTGTATGAGTAAGATCACTGTTATCGGCGCGGGAAGCGTCGGCTCCACGATTGCGAACGACCTGATGATCCAGGGCACCGCATCCGAGATCGTCCTGATCGACGTCAATAAGCAGAAGGCCTTTGGCGAGGCCATGGATATCTATCAGGGCGCGCCGTTCTGTTCTCCGACGATCGTCCGCTCCGGCGACTATGACGCGGCCTCCGGCTCCGACATTGTCATCATCACCTCGGGTCTTCCCCGCAAGGCCGGACAGAGCCGGCTGGAGCTGGCGCAGGCCAACGTCAACATCATCAAGGACATTGCCCCGCAGATCACAGCTGCCGCGCCGGACGCCATCTATATTATCGTATCGAACCCGGTCGACGTGCTGACGTATGTGTTCCACAAAATTTCCGGCGTTCCCGAGAGCCACATCATCGGCTCCGGCACCATCCTCGACACCAGCCGCCTGCAGTCGACGCTTGCAAAGCGCTTCTGCATCAGCCCGAAGAATGTCCACGCGCACGTCTACGGCGAGCACGGCGATTCCTCCTTCGTGCCCTGGAGCCTTGTGCACATCGCGAACAACCATATTGATTCCTATAAGGAGCATTCCCCCGACTGTGACCGCATCAAGTGGAACCAGGATTACGAGGAGATCGAGCAGTTCGTCAAGACCTCCGGCGCGCAGGTCATCAAGAACAAGGGCGCAACGTTCTATGCCGTCGCCATGTCGGTCTGCCACCTGTGCAAGTGCGTGCAGAGCACGGCCGGAACGGCTGTGACCGTCTCTACCATGATGCACGGCGAATACGGCGTGTCCGATGTCTGCCTGTCCACGCTCGCGCTGGTCGACAATCAGGGCGTGCGCGGCAAGATCCTCAATCAACTGACCGACGGCGAGATCGACAAGCTCCGCGCCAGCGCGGAAAAGCTGAAGGAAGTCATCCGTCAGGTCGAGATTTGATATAAAAAAGGAGAAAAAACAATGGAATATCGCGTCGAACACGATTCCATGGGTGAGGTCCGCGTCCCGGCGGACAAATACTGGGGCGCACAGACCGAGCGCAGCCACAACAACTTCCCCATCGGCGTCGGCATCGAGACGATGCCCGCCGAGATCATCCATGCCTTCGGCATTCTCAAAAAGGCCGCTGCCCGCGCCAACCGCGCCCTGCGCCCCGAAAAAATGACCGAAGAAAAGCTCTCTGCCATCGAGCAGGCGGCGGACGAGGTCATTTCCGGCCAGCTTCTGGACAATTTCCCGCTCGTCGTCTGGCAGACCGGCTCCGGTACGCAGTCGAACATGAACAGCAACGAGGTCATTGCCAACCGGGGCAATGAAATTGCGGGCAGGAAGCTCCTGCACCCGAACGACGATATCAACATGTCCCAGTCGTCCAACGACACGTTCCCGACGGCCATGCACATCGCGGCGGTCTGTGCGCTTGAGGACAAGGTCATCCCCGCCATCGACGCGCT
>ENA-OVGR01001108-OVGR01001108.1-human-gut-metagenome-genome-assembly--contig:-NODE-1108-length-25405-cov-3.673333_pt1 | contig 25405 bp, 19 predicted proteins | sample MGYA00237775_ERZ505429 | MGnify/ENA primary metagenome ERZ505429 (study PRJEB26158, sample SAMN06016345) | human gut metagenome | biome: human gut; feature: ankylosing spondylitis patient; material...
TGTTCCAATAGTATTCATCCCGATAAGTGAACCCTGTTTTTTTGTGAATAAGTCTGTAAAAATCTTCCTCTGTATCTCTGCATACAATGCAGACATCCATTGAAAACTCGGTAGGATTTCCTCTAACAAAATGAATTTTCCCCGTAGTCAGAGAAGATGTTGAATCCTCACAATCTCCTAAATCACGCTCGTTTAACGCCTTATTAAAGGATTTCCTCGCACATTCTTTTAGATTTCTGCGATCCTCAAAATCTTCACATCTTACAATCTCAAGGTTGTAATCCAAATCTATCGACAACGAAGCATTTTGCACCCCGTCCTTAAATATATATACACGTTTCATCCGCTTTCTCCCTTACAAGCCCATCATTTCACGCACGACACAGTCTGCCATCTTGACCGCACCGACAAGGACGAGCATATTGAATACCAGTTCCCCGATATAGCTCCACACCATCGTGACCGCAGCCGCATCGGGATTGACCACGGGCGGGGAAGCCGCAAACACCGAAAAGATAATGCAGGCAAGCACGATAACCGCACCTTCAAGACACACGGCGGCATAGCTCTTGATAAAACTCTTACCGACATTCTGTGTCGGTTCTCCTGCAAATGTGGAAAGCGGTATCGGTGCAAGTGCTGTGTACATATACAACTTGAAAAATCTTCCGTACACCGTCATTATCAGAATGAACGACAGCACCGTGATAAATAATCCTCCGATAAGCGTTACCGCCCACAAAGGGATACTCTCAAAAAATCCGCAATCCTCTATGGTCGTTACCATCTCTGCGGGTAAGGTCGTCTGTTCCGGAGTTCCAAATCCGGCAGCATTCATAATGGTTGAAATTGTCCCTTGCACGATATTAAATAAAGCAAGCATAAGCTCCATTCCGTATGTGATAACACCTTTCGCCAGTGCAAAACGAACAAAGAGTTTCAGTGCGTGTTCCGGTTTCTTCACATCTGTAAAACTTCCGCAGGTCTTTACCATACCTATCACGAAAAACAATACAAGTAAGGCAAGCCCGATAGCCTGAACTGCACCATTGATGTCAACGATAACCTTCCAGATATTCCCGCCCTTAAAGTTCTGCGGTGTAGTTGTGATGAGTGTCCATATTTCCGACAGTTTTTCATTCCAAGTTTCAAGGGCATTTTCAAGATTTTGAACTACCCAGTTATCACTCATTCAAAGCACCTCCTTACAATTAAGGGGTGTATCTTAACTTGGCACACCCCTCGATAACTGTGTAACTCTTATCTTAGCCTGTGATAAGAGTAAGGATTTCTTTCGCAAAAGTGATAATGACACCACCCGCAAGAGTCAGGAAGCCATTGGCTCTCTGAGAAGGGTCGTGAGATTTAAGTGAAAGACCGACCTGCACGATACCAAAGCCAAGCAAAATCATACCGATGGCACGGATAAGTCCGAAGATAAAGTCAGACAGATTGTTGACTACGGTAAGCGGGTCATTCGCTGCAAATGCAGTCGTTGTCATTCCAAGTGCCAACGCACCGATAATGACCATTGTGCAGTAAGCACGGAAGCCTTTCTTAACCTTTCCGGTCATAGGCAGTTTCTTTGTTTCCTGAATGTCAGTTGCTTTTTTCTTAAAAATAGTCATAGTTGAATACCTCCAAAATTTAATTTGTTTGATTGTTTATGAACAGAGCTTCCATCTCCTCATCGGAAAGAAGTTCCCAGTTCGTTTCTTCCATTTCCTTTTCAGGAAGTGTTGCAGGGTCAATGTCCCAAATGGCAATCGAAGCAATATCTTTTGTGACTTCTCCGTGCTTATAAGGACTCGCCTTTCCGTCTGTGGTAAGTGCCACATTCGGGTGTTTCATAATGTCATATTTAAAATCCATAATGGGTCTTTCCCCACGGATAAATAAAATAGCGAACTGATTATCGAGCATACGCACCTCATCAGGGGTAAGTAACTCTCTGCCGCTAATCTGATAGTTGGTGGAATAGTTACCGCTTCTTCCGGTACTTTTTCCGAACGTGTTGGTATCAATGGTTTCCTTGCCCAACAGCTCCGACACATATTTATGGGTTGACTGCTCATTTCCACCGAGGTAAAGAAATTCATCGCAGTTACCTACAATGCTCTCCCACTGTTTTTCAAACAAGGCTTTAAGCTGTGCCAAGTTCTGTAAGATGATGCTTACCGATACACCACGGGAACGCATAACCGACAGTATCTTGTCGAAGTCGTCCGGCAGTGAAACATTGGCAAATTCGTCCATCATAAAATGAACAGGCATCGGCAGACAGCCGCCGTGGATATGGTCGGCTGCATAAAACAACTGCTGAAAGAGCTGTGTGTAAAGAATGGATACCAAGAAGTTGAAACTGGAGTCGTTATCCGGTATCAGTGCAAACAGTGTCACCTTTTTCTCTCCGAGTGACTGTAAATCCAGTTCATCGGCAGAAGTAAGAGCAGCAAGACTTTCCAAGTTAAACTTTTCAAGCCTTGCTGCAAGGGTTATCTGTATGGATTTTAATGTTTTGGAAGAGCCGGAATGATAAGAGTGGTAATACTTCAAAGCAATGTGGTCAGGGTTATCTATCATCAAATCTGAAAACAGATTATCAAGTGGGGAAGGACTTGGGTCGTCCTCGTCCTCAATCGCCCCGGCTCTGAGCATTTCCATTACCATTGCAAAATTCTGTTCTTCCGGCGGTGCTTCATAGTGCAGATAAAATACAAGTGCGAGCAGAAGCATTGACGCTGCCGTATCCCAAAACGGGTCATTGCTCTGTGAACCTTTCGGAGTGGTACTCTTGAAAAGATTTGTCACGAGCTTCTGCACATCATTGTCATTCTGCAAATAGACAAACGGATTGTAACAATGGCTTTTCTCCATTGAAATCAAATCAAGCACACGCACTTCGTAACCTTTCTTCTCAAGAAGATGTCCCGTATCTCGCAGGATTTCCCCTTTCGGGTCTAATATCACATAGCTGTTTCTGGCAGCGTTCATAATATTAGGCTTTGCGTAAAACCTTGTCTTACCTGCACCGGAGCCGCCGCACACAAGCGTATTCAGATTTCGTCTGTGCTTCTTGGCATTAAGCCCAATGCACACATTCTGAGTCATCAGCTTATTTTCTGACAGCGGTTTTTGTCGGTATTTCTTATCAATGGCTCTGACATTGCCCCATTTGGCAGAACCGTGTTCCTCTCGTCTTCGGTAATTCTTTCTTGTCGAGAAATAAATCCCGATACCCATTCCATAGCACAAAAGCAAAATGAGGACAGTTTTCAGGCTGTCCTCACATAATTTTATGGAAAACGGATTATCAAAGAGTGTCGCAAGATTGGCTGCTATCTCCGGCAATCCTCCGCTTATGGAAGGTGCAATCAGAAGTGCCAGCCATATGACCGGGACGATACCGACAATGGATAAAATAATGGCAGTCTGCCTGTCATTATCTCGCTTCATCTGAGCGTTTCCTTTCATTTACTTTGAACTTTTTCAATGGGGCATTTCCGACTTTTACAAGCAGGTCGTCTACTGCATCTGCGGACTTGCCTTCCTCCATCAACTTTGTTTTCTCATCGTTTAAGGAGCGAATGACAACACCGTGTTCGTAATCGTCCAAAGCAATGTGGTAGAGTTTTTCTTTTTCCATATCTGCCCTCCGTTATCTCTCATAGTCCTTTGAACGCTCCTGCTTTTTGCGGAACATTTCATCAGAGATATGACTATGAATTTCTGCCATTGCATTTCGGGTCTTGGAAAGCTCCGCACGGATTTCTTTCGGCTCTTTGGAAGCCAGTCCCTCCGGAATACGGTTAATCGCAAAGTTCTGTGTATCTACGCCATACTTCTTGCAAAGCATATATCCGATACACACTGCCTGAAATCCCATATCCCTGCGGCTGTAACTTTCACTGTTGATAGAAAGCTGTGCGTGTCCGAGTTCCTGAGCGACACACTGAGCAACCGCTACGCTGTCACCCACATTACGCTTCACATACAAGGTCTGCTTTTCATTATTATAGAAAGCTGCCATATTCGGATACGGAAGTTCATCGGTTGCCGCAACCTCCACCGGAGATACATCAAGCATTGTCGTGATAAGTGCTTTCGGGTCACGGTTTGCTGATACCGCCGGAGCTTTTCTTCCATTTGTCTGTGTAACATCAAATACCTTTTTGACATTGTAGGAAATACCCGGAGAGCCATCTGCTCTTGTATATTCCACTGGTTCAAGAATAGAAACACTCTTTGCCCCTTTGGTAATCTTCACATTGTCCTTACCCCAATCATTAAAATCTTTAAGCTGTGTTGCCTGCGGATACTGACTGTAAATAAGGAGAGCATTTGCTGCGGAATATCTGTCCATTCGACTCTGCGTATCAAGAAAGCTCTTGAACTTCTCAGGGTCACTCACAATCTCACGGGCAGCGTCATCAATCATCTGATAGATCTTTTCTTTTTCTGCTCGCTTCTTTTCCGCATACTCCTCTTTAGATAATCTTGGCTGATTACCGCCAGCCTTTGCGGGTTTGAAATCATTTGTCATAGTGAATTACCTCTCTTTTGTTTTGGGTTTCTTCTTCGGCTGACGGTGTACCGTCTGACCGTTTTTCTGCTGCGGCTTCTTGCCATCTTTCTTAACCTCCGGCTCTTTACGCTCTGCTTCTTTTTGCTGTTTTGCCTGTGCCTTATAACGGTCAAGTTTCTCTTTGACCGATGGCTTTTCCACTGGCTTTGCAACACCCTTATCAGATTGCGTTTCTACCGGCTCTGAGTTTTGCCTTGACAGAGGGCTTTTGTCTGTTTTGGCGACTGAGGGGTTTGCGTTTGCTCGCTCCTCTTTCTGCATTGGATTTCTGACCGCTTCTTCCATAATGATTTCACTCTTGGATTTGGTCGGCTTTTCTTTTTCAACCGCTTCACGGTCTGCGATAGCTTTCTCTGCTTCACTGACAATCGAAGCCTTATCCACCTTGCCAAGTTCAAATCTTTCAACGATACGCTGAATTTTAGAAGCGTCCTCTGCTCTTGCAATAATATCTACCGGAGCATTCTCTCCCTTTGTGTTCTTATCTCTGAGGACACAATAAAGAACGCCATAGCGTTTTGCCTGTTCGGTAAACTTCTTCAAATCCTTTTGCGGAATGGAAAAGACTTTCAGCTCCTTGCCTGACTTAATCATATTGGTAAGCCTTGCTTTGCCCTTCGTCTTTTGCTCCTGCTTCAGAACCGATACCAAAAGCAATGCGATATTCTTCGCCGCCGAACCGCTTAATCTTGCAGCAACTTCAAATCCTTCAAGCGAAAGCCTAACGACCTGCTCTGCTGCGTCACCACCGTTGTTCATAGCGTGATTTCTCCTTTCTCTGCTGTTTTTGTTCCTCTGTTTCGATATGCTCAAGGTTTTCTTCCATAACCTTTGACCTCTCCGCAATATCCTCGCAGAGTTTTACTTCTCGTCGGAGTTTTTTCAATTCTCCATTGATAGAAGCGATTTCATCTTTTGCCGCCTGAAGCTGACCATCATCAATATTTGTTCTTATCTTTTTTCGGAGATGTGTTCTTCCGGTAACAAGATTTTTCATCTGCTCCTCTAAGGAAGTCTTATATGAAAAAAGCTGTTCGTCCGTGGAAATATTTTCTCGTCCGAGCAGCCTTACTTCATCAGTAATCTTATCGAGCTTCATTAAATCATCTTTCAAGAGATAATGAAGCCTTGCGTTATTCTGTTTCTTATACTTTGGCAGATAACCGAGTCTGTAACAGTAATACAGATACAGCCCATAAAGTCCGCCTTTCTTTTTCAGCTTCTGTCCTCTGGTCTGCATACGGTACTGTCTTGGTTTATAAGTCGCCCTCTGGAACGGCTCAATTTCTGCCCATCTATCACGATTTTCTTTGATACGCTCTACAATCCGGTCATTGGTATAATCAGCTCCGAGATTTTTCAGTCGTATCGGCTTATCGTATCCCTTTGGAATGACCGTCCAATATTTTCGGCTTGGACTCAGGTTATAGGCATATCCCATTTCCTTGAGTGCAAACTGAAATTCTTTCAGGGTCTTGCTGTGGTCGATAGCATAATCAATGGCTTCTTTTGCAACCGAGTAGCGTGTCGGCATACCTGCCTTTTCTTTCATCGTCAGATAATCCGACTGCTTACTGCGGTTCGGATTCGGGTCATAGTAAAGTCCGTACTTCTCACAAATCCTGTCTGCAACTTTTCGGAATTTGAACCACGCTTTTTCCTCTCCCCATAAATGTTTCCCATCGACGAAAGAAATAGAGTTGATGACAAAATGACAGTGCAGGTGCTTTGTGTTCAGGTGGGTTGTCACAACGACTTGAAATCTTTTACCCCACACTTCATTTGCAAACTCCATTCCGATTTTCTGTGCCATCTCAGGAGATATATCTGTTTCCTTGAAACTCAAATATCCGTGATAGGCTTGGATACCGTCTGTCTTTTGGTACTGTTCCTTAACCGTTATGAACTGGTCACGGGCAATCGCCACATTACAGTTGATACCCTCAACATAAAATTCTCGCTCTGTTTTTTCTTCATCCTTTGCATAAGCAATAACATCAGCAAGAGCCTGATACTGTTCCGGTGAAAACTCCCTTTTGATATTTGCAGAAGTCTTTTCGGGATTGGTTGCATAGTCAATGACCTGACCAAGCCTTTCTGTTACCGACCACAACTTTGTTACTGCCATTTCATTTCGCTCTGATTTGGACGAAGATATGTCCTCTCAATCTCTGACTGGAACTTATTCCACTTTGCAGCTTCATTCTTCAGCATAGGTGCGTCAATGAAACCAAGTGTATTCGCTTTAGCCGCAAGCTGATTGATGTTATTACCGATAGAGGACAGTTCTCTCATCACATCATAGAAGCGGTCATCGGGTTTCTCTTTCGGTTCGTAACCTCTGATAAGTAAACGGATAAGTCCTGCTTCGGAAAGACAAGCCTTCTTTGCCTTTGCTGCCAAGTCCTGTGCTTCCTTGCGGTTAAAGCGTACAATCTTCTGAATGTTTCTCTTTCTCATAATCGGTATCTTCCTTTCTCTTTACTCTGCAATCTTTGTTAATCTGGAATAAGCACATCATCGTAACGCCAAGACAACTGCCGAGCAGTGTCCCAGCAGCGATAAGTAATAACTCTCTCAAATCAAGTTCTCCTTTCTCACGGGGTATTAGGGGCAACCCCTAACGAGCCTTTTACCGTTTGGGAAACTGTGTTTATCCAAATGGTCTGCTCGCTAAGAATAAACATCTCCTCCGGGTTGCCCCGTTCTCAGTCTACTATCTCTCATAATCCTTTGATTTCGGCTTAAAAGGTTCAGCCACGATATTGCCGCCCACTTCCTTAGAAAAGCGTTCAGGATACTTGAACTGTTCCTTATACTTCTTCATCATATCGTCCGGCAAGCTCTGAAAGCTCTCACTCTCAGGCGGTGCATAACAGATAAAGAACTTGCCGCAGATAATATCAACCATCTCTTTCTTATCGTTGTCCTGCACATAAACAGCACGATTAAGCGGAAGTCCTCTCATCTTTCCTTCCTCATTACAGATGATTGCAACGTCATCATCAAAGGGCATATATTCCTCAATATCCCCTCCGACAACCTCCTGCATTGCTTCCAGACTGTCATCAATTACAATTTTCTTCGGGTACTTTTCCGGTTCTACCAAGAGAACTTTAATCTTAGAATCATTCATCGTTCTTCATTCCTTTCGTGTGTTTTTTTATTGTAAATTCCCATCCGCATACAAAGAAAATCGTTGAAGTCCTTACCTGCTTTTGGTGGCTCATCAACGATTTCATACTTATCAGGCAGAATGTTTTTTAAGGTCTGTGCTGCCTTTCTGCCCGCTATATCATTGTCAAAATGGATACGGATTTTCCTGACAGATGGATTACTGCCAAGATACTTTTCCAGTGCAATCGGCACTTTACTGTCCTCAATTTTCTTTGCCGGAGAATACACCCCAGACAGCGAAACAAAGCTCATTTCTTTCCAATCCTGCCCGTTCAGCTTCGCAAGCGTGGCATAGGATAACAAGTCAATGGCACACTCAAAGAGGTGTACTTCCTCCAAGTTTTCCTTACCAAGCCGAAAAGAATAATCTTTTTTACTGCCACTGCAATCGCCCATAATCCTACGCTTATTCGTGGAACGGTAGGCTGCATATTTGGGTTCTTTCTTCTCGTCATAGCCTACAAACACAACATTGTGATACGGCAGACTCTCAAAGATAAGGTCATTGGAAATACAGTAATTGATGATTTCAAAATCTATTCCTCTCCCGAAAAGATACTCTGTAATCACTCTGTTGGAAGCACATTTTTCAGGGAGAAGAAGTGGTTTGTTTTCCTCTTTTGCCTGTGGCTTTTCATAGACCGGAGCTTGAATCGCTGTGTGTCCGATAATGGTTTCCACTGCTTCAAGGAAGCTGTAACCTTTGACCTTAATGAGATAATCTAAGGCACTCCTGCCGCCGATACCTCTCGACCACCATATCCATTTCCCGTTTGAAATCTTCAAGCTGTCGTGGGTTCTGGTGCAATAGGTGTTACCTGAAAACTTAACCAGTTCATACGGTTCATAATTTTTCAGGTAGGTTAATAAGTCCATCTGCTTCGCCTGAATGATTAACTCAGGTGCGATAAAAGGCATATCGACCACCTCCTTAAAATAAAAATAGCCACCTGATTTTTTGAAAACCAAGTGGCTATATAATATTAAATTTTGTGTCTATGTTTTATGAAAGAATCTTCTCTTAATCAATTTTTCTTTCCTGTAGCTTTACTTTTTCAGTTTTAACCCATCTTTGAAAGCTTCACCCACACGCTCTGTAACCTTGTAGTAACCATGAGTATAAGGGTCAAATGCAATGGCATTTACCTTGGAAATATCAATTTTACCGTCTACCATAACGCTCTCATCGGCAGTTACATTCACTACCTTTCCAATAACGCCACAACCGTATTCATTATCTTGATACTCAATAAATTTACATTCTAAACAAATTGGAAACTCATTGATAATAGGAGCATCTACGACTTCAGCCTTACTTGCAGTCAATCCGCTACGTGTAAATTTATCTGTTACACGATTACCAGACTCTACGCCAAAATAATCTGCTTCTACCAAGTGTTCTACATCTGCGATACTAACAGTAAATGCACCTCGTGCCTTAATATTTTGCACGGTTTTATGTGTTTCGGTAAGATTCAATGCAACTATGTCCCTTGCTTGCATTGTCCCCCAAGCAGCATTCATTACATTCACACTGTTGTCCTCATTATAAGTTGCCACCATCAACACTGGCATAGGAAAAATTCCTTCCGTAATTTTCAACTTTGTTCTCATAATAATCTCTCCTTAAAATTAGATTGACAGAATTATTTATCCTGCTTATAATTATATCCAATCAATTCAGAATTTCAAGTACTGGTAAAAATGATAGGTACTATCCAAGGAGAAAGTATAATGATACAAAACTACATTGAAAATGCCAATTTTGAAGATACAGGCTTTGCTTACACCTTGTCCCTGATTTCCGGCAAACATAAAATGGTCATTCTTTATTGTTTAATGGAATTTAAAACTGTAAGGTTCAATGAGCTGAAGCGTTATCTGAAAACAATTTCCGATAAAACATTAAGTAGCAATCTCAAGGAACTAGAATCTGACAAACTGATTATCCGTACTGAATATCCTCAAATTCCACCCAAGGTGGAATACTGTCTTTCGGAACGTGGCAAGTCACTAATGGTAGTGTTAGATCAGCTTTGTGTTTGGGGTGAAGAAAACAAACTGACAGATTAACATCTTCTAATTTTTTTGAAAATATTATTTCTGACAGTATAACTTTGTACCATCTTACCTAACATACTATCTGCGGTATGGGATTTTTCCATACCGCAATTCTAAACTCATCTTTCAAAATTTCTTGACTTCTTTTCAATCATTTCGCCCTCATCAGGTTCTCCGCCGACAATCTCATTTTCTTTTTTATCCATATTGAGCAGGATATTCAGCTCATCAAGTCGGGCAGTTTTTGCCCTCAATTCTTCCTCCTTTGCAAACGGCTTTTCGATTTCCTGCTTCGCTGTTTCAAACTGCTTCTCCGTATTTTCAAGGCTGTTTTTCGTATCAGCAAGTGCTTCCTCAAAGCGTTCTATGCCGTTATCTATTCTCACGATATTACCGTGAGAATCATCGCCAAGCGGTACATCTCTGCTCGTTTCGCCTTTTAATTTCACAACATAATTACGCTGCACCGTATCAAAATACAGTTCCATTTGAAAGCCACGGTACTCGCCAAGTGGTATCGCATCAGGACTGTTCATTGACTTGCAGGCATTGATGATTGCCTGACCTGCTTCGGCTTTTTCGGAATAAGAAACACCCGATACCATCATTCCAAGCGGCTGCTCGTCTATCGGTTTCGGGTGTGATTTTGCTGTTTCAACATCTTTTGTAAGTCCCTCTACACGGGATTTTAAGTAAGCAATCTGTTGTGGATAGAACTTGATGACCTTATCCTCCAGTCCGTATTTCTCCGATAAGAAATTGGATTTTAACATCTTCAGCTTCTGCACCTGAATGTCTAAGTCCATCTTTTCTTTGATATACGGATTGCCTGTTGCAAGCATTTTTATCTCCGCATAGGACAGTGCGGTTTCATCAATGTCCTCTGCCGACCTGACCGGAGATTTGCTCGTCATAATCTGACTTGCGAACTTCTGCTTACCTTCCACAAGCTGATAGAGGTATGCATCAAAGGTCTGCTCTGTTACATAGCGATAAATCTCTACCTGCGGATTTTCATTGCCCTGACGGACAATTCTACCGGAACGCTGCTCCAAATCTGAAGGTCGCCACGGACAATCCACATCGTGAAGTGCAATAAGTTTGTCTTGCACGTTCGTCCCTGCTCCCATCTTCTGAGTAGAGCCGAGAAGCACTCTGACTTCTCCCTTGCGGGTCTTTTGGAACAGTTCTTTTTTCTTCATATCCGTGTCGGCTTCGTGTATGAACTTCACTTCACTTTCAGGAATACCTCTCTCAATCAGCTTCTTTCTGATGTCGTTGTAGACGGAAAATGTGCCATCATTCTTCGGAGTGGAAAGGTCGCAGAACACAAGCTGTGCCGATTTTTTGTCGATATTTTCTTCCCATATCCGATAGATGTTATCGACGCAGGCATTGATTTTACTGCCCTCAAAATCAGGCAGCATATCGTTTAGCATACGCTGGTCAAGAGCCAGTTTTCTTCCGTCATTCGTGATTTTCAGCATATTATCTACGCTTGAATCCACACCGCCGCCACGCACCTGCTCGGCTCTCTCTGCAAGGGAAGCAACCATTTCCTTCTGCATTTCCGACGGCTTTACTGCAATGTTATGGTACTTTGCTTCCGGTACTGGCAGGTTCAACATATCTGCTGTTTTAATGTCCGCAATCTCCTTGAACATCGCCATTAGTTCCGGCAAGTTATAGAATTTTGCGAACCTTGTCTTTGCTCTGTATCCTGTTCCTTCCGGTGTAAGTTCCACTGCCGTAATGGTTTCTCCGAAAGTGGAAGCCCAGGCATCAAAGTGCTGCAACCCATTTTTCACAAGCGTGTTGTACTGCAAATATCGCTGTATCGTATAGAGTTCCACCATACTGTTTGAGATAGGTGTACCCGTTGCAAATACGGTTCCTCGCCCTCCGGTAATCTCGTCAAGGTAACGACACTTCATAAAGAGGTCGGAAGATTTCTGTGCTTCCGTCTGTGCGATACCGCCCACATTACGCATTTTTGTATAAAGATAAAGGTTCTTGTAATAATGGCTTTCATCAACAAAAAGCCTGTCTACACCAAGTTCCTCAAAGGTTACAACATCATCTTTTTTCGTCTGGTCATTGAGTTTATCAAGTTTCTGCTTGATGGATTTCTTTGACTTTTCAAGCTGTTTTATGGAGAAGTTTTCCCCTCGGTTTCGCTTGAGTTCTGCAATTCCTCCGGTTATCTCCTCAAGCTGCTGTTCTAAGATTGCCCTCTGTCTTTCAATGGACATCGGGATTTTCTCAAACTGTGAATGTCCGATGATAACTGCGTCATAATCTCCGGTTGCAATCCTGCCGCAGAACCTTTTACGGTTCTTGGTTTCAAAATCTTTCTTTGTTGCGACAAGGATATTCGCCGCCGGATAGAGCTGCAAATACTCAGCCGCCCATTGTTCGGTCAAGTGATTTGGTACAACAAACAGTGACTTATTACAAAGTCCAAGCCTTTTCGACTCCTGTGCTGCCGCTACCATTTCAAAAGTTTTTCCTGCTCCGACTGCGTGTGCAAGAAGCGTATTTCCTCCGTAAAGGATATGGGCAACCGCATTTTTCTGATGTTCCCTGAGTTCAATTTCAGGGTTCATACCATTGAAGATGATATGACTTCCATCATACTCACGAGGTCTGACGCTATTGAATTTCTCATTGTAGGATTTGCAAAGCCTTTCCCTTCGTTCTGGGTCAGACCATATCCAGTCCTGAAATTCCTGCTTAATCATTTCCTGCTTCGACTGAGCAATCGCTGTTTCCTTTTTATTCAGGACAGCCTTTTTCTTTCCCTCATCATCTTCGATATAATCAAAGATACGCACATCTTTTAAATTCAGCGTTTCCTCAATAATCTTATAGGCATTGATGCGGGAAGTTCCGTAAGTGTTATATGCCCTTACATTTCCTTTGTCGTAAGATTTGCCCTCAATATTCCACTCACTCGTAAATGGAGAGAAGTGAACTTTGATATTCCACTGTGCATAGCGTGGTGTTTCAAGCAAATGAAAGATAAACTCCTGCACATCGTCCGGTGGCAGCCAAGTTGCACCAAGTCGCACGGAAATTTCACTTGCAGTCAGGTCTTTCGGCTGCACCTTTTGAAGTGCTTCCACATTGACCTTATAATCTTCCGGATAGAGTTCTGCCGAGTTCTTTGCAATCTTCAGCTTTTCCCTGACATTACCCGAAAGGTATTCATCAGCCATCAGATACTTCGGTTCGTAAGAATTTCCATACTCATAAAGCGGGTTTAGGAAGATAACACCCTTTAAGTCCTCAAAGATTTCATTCTCCGATTTACCGGAAAGCTCCATCATATAGTCCATATCAATCGTGGCTTTTTCTCCAAGAGATACCGCCAACGCTTCGCTTGCCGTATCAACAGAAGTAACCGGAGTATGCGGCTTAATTGTCCTCTTAGAAAACATATCAGCCTTACGTTCCAGTTCTCCGTCCTCTCCGATTATCTCCAATGCGGAAAGCAAAGAGAATGAACTGTCCTGCGAAAAAGCAGAGGTATTTGCACGGCTGTTAATGAGTCCGTACTTACCTGAAAAGGTATCATAAAGTCTGTTTAATCGCTCCTGCTCCGCTTTGATTTCGCTGTCAGGGTAATCTTCTGTCTGCAATTCAATCAGCGTTCTGACGGAATTTCTAATAGCAATCATACCCTTAATTCGGTTCTCTGCGGTTGCCGACACTTCCACCGGAGTCATACGGGAATTTTCACGATAATAGATTTTATCGTCTACCACCGTATATGAAAAGTTTCTCACTGCCGGGTCTGCCGGAATAGAATTATCTTCCTCCTCCAGTTCTTCCTCGGCTTCATATTCCGTGATTTCTCCGTGAATGTTTGCTACTGCTTCATCAAGCTGTGCTGCAAGGTCTGCATTTTCATACGGCACACAAGTTGCTTCCATACCGAAACGCCCCGATACCATTTTCATTTCTCCGAGTATCATTTCGGGGTGCTGCACAAAATAAGAGTTCATCTTAATTCCGTTCTCATCGGTATCAAGATGAACCCAATCCGGCTCAATATCTATCAGTCTGTCACGCTTTTGCAGGATAAGAATATCCGAAATGACTTCCGTTCCTGCATTACCCTTAAAGGTATTATTCGGCAATCGGATTGCTCCAAGAAGCTCTGCCCTCTGTGCAATATACTTTCGTACTGCTAAAGTTTCCTTATCCATTGTGCCTTTGCTCGTTACAAGTGCCATCACACCGCCGGGTCTTAACTTATCAAGGGACTTGGCAAAAAAGTAATCGTGTATCAGGAACTTATGCTTGTCGTACCTTTTATCCGACACCTTAAAATCTCCAAAAGGCACATTGCCAACCACTCCATCAAAGAAGCTGTCCGGCAGATTGGTTTCTTCAAATCCTTGTGCCGCAATGGTTGTTTTCTGATAAAGCTGCTGTGCAATCCCTGCGGAAATCGTATCAAGTTCCACACCGTAAATCTTACTGTCCTGCATTGTGTCCGGCAGCATACCGATGAAATTACCGATACCGCAGGACGGCTCTAACAAGTTGCCTTCCTTAAAGCCCATCTGCTCCATTGCCTTATAAATGGCTGTGATAACTTCGGGCGGCGTGTAGAACGCAGTCAACGTGCTTTCTCTTGCCGAAGCATATTCCTCCGGTGTTAATACCGAAGAAAGTTCCAGATATTCCGTTGCCCACGCTGAATTATTTTCATCAAAGGCTTCTGAAAGCCCACCCCAACCAACGTACTTTGATAAGATAATCTGTTCTTCAAGAGTGGCAAATCTGTTTTCTTCCTGACATTTTTTTAGAAGCTGTATCGCCATAATATTTCTGCGGAAGCGTTCCTTTTTACCAACTGTTTCAACCTCATTTTCTTTGAGATTAAAGGTGTGGCGTTCTGCCATAGATACATCAGGGTGCAAGTCAAAGCCTTTGACTTTTTTCTTCTGCTCCCAAGCGGGAACTACCGGCTCAGGCTCTTTTTCATTTCTTTCTTCGGCAGGTTCTTCCTTTACAATCAAATGCTCATTCATCGGATTCTCACGCACTTTTCTGTCAAACTCTGTGCGTGAAAATTCCTTATTGAACAGTGGCATATCATAGTCATAGAGCATTACTCTCTCATCATCAACAGATAAGATTTCGTACTCAGAAGCACCGATATACACCTTATCGCCAAGATGATATTCATATTTCACATCTTGCGATATTTCCGCTTCTTCAGGTTCTTTTTCGGCTAGTTCCTGCTCCGGTGGTGCATTAGAGAGTATCTCACGGTTTCTTTTCGTTTCCTCGATTTTGGCTCTGCGTTCCTCTTGACTTTCAAGCCACTGAGGATAGCGTTCTTTTTCCTTTGGATTTAAGTATCTGTCCATTCGGATAAGTTCCCCGATACGTTTCTCCACCTGCGACCACGAAAGCGTGATATGTGGCTTCTCTTTACCGATGCCTTTCGTAATCGTAATACCTTTTCCATCGTGACTCTCATCAATTCCTGCTCCGATTATTACTGGATAAGAGCCGCCCCAACCGTACTCATTTTTTAAGAAGTCTGCGTTTTCTTTTGCTGAAAGGCTTTTTTCAAACTGCTCATAGATACGCATTTTACCCTCAGAAAATCCGCTTCCATTCGCAAGAACAGCGTCGATAATCTCCTGAGAAAAAGTAAAGGCAGAGGTTTTCTTTTCCTCTGCCCGACCGTCTAATATGAATGTCATCTGACCGTCCATTGACGGTAATGGTTTTATGCTGTCACTTAATTCTCCCAGTAATCGCATAGCTTCAAAATGTCGAGCAATAACAGCCCAATCATAAAAACTCTGTGCGGTTCTGCTGTCGTATTTGCCCTCCCACAAATGCAGAACGTTTTCAAAGGTCTTGTACCCTACTGTCCTGCCATCCTCTAAAGTAAGCTCGGTATAATCATTATTGAAAATACTCTTTATATACTCTGTGCGGTCTTTGTTATCAGGATTACGTTCATAATAATCTTTGATTTCTTCCAGACTTGCTGATAAATGTGGTGTCGTTCTGAGAATTTCATTGATTACTTCATCACGCCCAAAGAACGGAAGGCTTTTATCCTCGTGTGTTCTGTCGTAATACTCTAAGCGAATATCACTTCCGCTTTCACGATTTCCTGTGCCGAGCTGCGAAGGGAGTTCATCAGACGAACCCATTTCATCATATCCTCCGCTTTCATCTGTTCGCTCACTCCCTCTTTCTGTGCCATCTGGCTCAGGATTGTTTCCTCCATCTTGCTGGCTCTCTGTTCCACTTCCGCCAAGTGCTGTGTCAGTTCGCCCCTCGTCAGGAGATTGTAGTAAAGGACTCTGTGATGTTCCTTCAGAAAATCTCTCCTCATCTGAGCGTATCTGCCCAAAGTCACTTCCGGCTGCTGTGGAAGTTTCAGGTTCGGAAGGCTGTAATCGCCCACCATCGTGTAGGTCAGTTCGTTCATTGTCCAAACTCCTTTCGTCGTTATTTTCAACCTTATTGTATTCATTTCTGTCCTGACCGACAATTATGCGATTTTGACGGTTGAGTGCAGTAATTGTTTTAGATATTTCCGTCAATCCCATTTCTGCAATATCACTGGTAGCAAATCCAAGTGCATTGAGTGTTTCCTGCGTATTGAAATTGGTAACATCTCTGAAATCATCAAGTTCAAAATAACCGTCCGTATCAACGCCAAGCCTTGACATCATCATATATGCCACACTATTTGTCACGACATTTTTATAAATGAAAGCCACAATATCCTCTTCCACTTCCTCGAAGGAACTGCCCTCGGTTGCATAGTAAAGGTCTTGCAGATAATCAGGGATATTATCCTCTGCCGCATTTCTTGCTGCTCCCATAATTGCTTCGGCAAGACTACTCTTATTCTCAATCTCTCCGAAAGTGCTTTCCAATGTTTCAATCACATCAGCTTCGTATTCCTGACGCATATCCCAAATCGGGACTGTTCTTGAATATCTGCTTTCGTGAGTATCTGAAATGTCAAAGTAATGTGTCAGTCTTTGCCGTAAACGGTTTTCATCAGCAAAAACAGCAATACCTCTTGCACCTCGGTTGACCCATCTGCCAAAAATTTTGTTCCACTGCTCTATCTCAAGAACCGCCGTTGCATCAGGTCGCTGTGCATATACAAGTAGCTGCTCGTCATAACGTAACTTATAATTTCGGCAAGCCGAAGCCAAGAATGCCTGCCAGTTCTGAGGATTTGACACAACCGTTTTGCAGGTGCGGTTGTAAAGCTCAGAAATAAGGTCATATTTTCGTGCCATTACTCTTGCACCTCCTTATCGCTGTTTTTCTCTGTTTCTGGTCTTGTTTTTTGACGGTTCGGATTGATTGATAGGTTCAACTTTGCTTCCATTAAGCTCCATTTTTTCAGCAAACTCACATATATGATAGCAGCAATTTCCGACATACAAATGGTAGTCATCAATATACTTGCACACTCTGTCTGCTGTGTGTCCATCACGAAAAGTAATCCTGATTTTTCCACCATCGGGAATATAGAATTTTAAGTTGTAATGACTGTTTATAAATCGAATTTGCTTTTCCTGCGGCTCTGCTCTATTCTCCTGTTGCTTCATTTTCCTTACCTCTCATTTTTGTTGCTTCATCAGAACCGCCGCCCAAATATGAAAAGAGTTTACCGGACTTTGTATTCTTCTGAAGCTCCATAATCACACCCATATCAGGAATCGTGATATTCGGAATTTTCAGGATTGCTTCCATATCAAGCTGCTGCAACTTTTTCTCCGTATCACAACCGGAGTCAAAGAGTTTATTCAGCACCTTGACCTTATTCTGAAAAGTTGCTTTGTCTTTCACGAAAATACCTCCTTAGCTAATGTTGATTACAATAGAAATACTGCCGCTCTGTTCTTCTTTCTGCGGATTACGTGAATACTCAGGAAAAAGGGACTGTACTCTCTGCCTTGCCCTGCGTATGGTTTCAAAACAAGGAAGTCCGTATGCTCGGTAATTAAATACAATATCCTCAAGCGGAAGATTTCCGGCAGGTATATATCCGTACCGATTGTAATAATGCAGAATAAGAAGCATATCATCATACCTCGACATCGGGCATTTCTTTAAGATTTCAAGCACTCGGCTCTCCACCGTTTTCTGTTGTTTCATAATGTTCCTCCAAAAATTAAAGGGACAGAGTTTTTTACGCTCTGCCCCGACTGGTTAATGTTCGCTTGTTACTTACTTCTTACGGTTTTTAACCTGAAGAAAGATAAAGCCGCCGACAATAACGGCGACTAATGCGATAGCGATAATTGTCTTTGCTTCCATTACTCGTTACCCTCCTTTTTCTTCTTTTTGTGTGCAACAACAGACGTTACAGCGATACCGACAGCAGAAAGTCCGGCAAGGACATACCAAAGTTTCATATTGGTATCATCTCCTGTCTTTGGAGTATCCCTCAACTCATTGTGCATTTTTACAACGGCTGTTTCATCAAGTTTGATAGTAACATTCTGGTCGGCAGGTGTGATATATGCGGCAGAGGCATTGTTTGCCACTTCGGATACGGTATATTCGCCAATACGAAGTCCCTCAATCACGATTTCGCCGTTCTTATCTGTTTCAAATGTCATATCATAGCCGTTTGCTCCGGTTACTCTGAACGCAAAACCTTTGACCTTACCGTCTGAAGATGTCTTAACGATTTTCAGTGTTCCACGCATAGCTTCATTGATAAATCCGACACCTGCCTTATTCTCAACGGAATAAGTTGTTTCGTCTTTCTCAATGAAAACAGAGTATTCTCCCTTATCAAGCAGGAAGCCCTCCGGTGCTTTTGTTTCACGGACAATATATTTTCCGTAAAGCAGTTCTTTCATCTCATAAATTCCGGTTTCAGTTTCTTCAAGATTTCCGATAAGTTCATCTCCATCATCAATCTTTCCGTTCTCATTGGTGTCCTTATATACCTCAAAGGTTGCACCCGTAAGCTTGTTATCCGGATATTCAGCGTCCACCTTCGTGAGTCTGATATTGCCGTGAACATACTCATTGACAATCTCAATTTCAACTACCTGCTCGGCTTTGCTAATATTGACCTCATACGCTTTTTCATCAAGAACAAATCCCTTTGGCTGCTCGATTTCTCTTACAATCCATTTGCCATAAGGTACTTTTTCAAAAGAAAAACTACCGTCTTTTGCAGAGATAGTCGTCATAAGTGCAGTATCCTTTGTAAATTCTGTTTCTTCGGCTTTGAAGATACCGATAACAGCACCCTCAAGTGCTTCTCCATTCTCGTCAATCTTCTTACCTGATACAGAACCATAGATAAGTTCATTCTTGATTTCTTTTCCGTCATTTACTTTAATTTCAACCGTTGCGGTATCCTGACCTGCGTATTCAAACACAACCGGATACTTCGTATCAGAGAGAATATAATGCTCATCGGTTGCATTCTCTTTGACATAGTATTTGCCAAACGGAAGGTCTGACTTCATAACAGCAGTTCCATTTTCATTTATGCTGACAATCTCAATCAGTCCATCAGCCGGAATAACGGTACCGCTTGCAGATACAATATCTTCTGCGGCATAAAGACCAAAGCTGATGTTTTTGATTTCTCCGTTGTCGCCAATACCAAATGTCTTATCCTTTTCAATGGCTTTTGCAAGGCTTACCTGAACTTTCTGTCTTTCGTTATAGAATGATGTGGAAGTTTCGGTAACAGAGATATTCTGACCTGCATAAGTAAGCTCAACCGTATGTGTTTCGCCACTCACTACCATTCCATCAGGTGCGGTAATTTCCTTGACCTCGTATTTTCCGAGATAAAGTTCTTTGCTCTTAACAAATCCATCGGAGCTTGTTGTGATAGTATCTACCACTTCGCCCTTTGAATAGCGGAGTGTACCGTCCGGTGTGCTAATATCTTCCGCAGCACGGACTTCATAAACTGCACCCTCAAGTCCTGCCACTTCATAAGCAGGCTGATAAATAACATCACTGTCCTCAGAACCACTTACATTGACACCACTAAATACTTCTCCGGTCTTTTCAACCGTGATAGTACCTTTCTGTGCCATATTCGGCTTATTGACTTTCACAACAGTTACGCCGCCTTCCTCTGTGGAATTTTCTTCGGTAATATCAAAATATACCGGAGTATCATCAAGTACATATCCGTATGGAGCTTGTACCTCTACGATAGAATACCCCTTGCCGTAATCCAGTTTCTCAGGTGTGACAAGAGAACCATTTGCATCGGTATAGAACACATCAATCGTGGTCGGTGTCGGATAAGTAAAGGTCATTTTGACCTGATTACCCTGCGGGTCGTAAATCTTAAATCCTGCTCCTGCATACGGAATACTCTTTCCGCTTTCTGCGTCCACCTTAACTACATTGACAAAGCTCTCGAAGTTACGGTTATTGATAAGATAACGATACGTCTGTGCGTTCTGTGAAATGAACACATCAAAATCGTCCATCATCTCTCTGCCTTCCCAACCAGAAGTCTGGTGTACAGTATAAATACCATACGGCATATCTTTTGTCTGACCAAAGCCATTTTCATCGCAAACGATAGTATCTCTCTCGTCTTTATTGGCTGCGTCATAGCTTCCGGCAGATTTCAGATAAATCTCAAAGGAAGCACCCTTTTCAGGTGTTTCAATCTTTGTTTCTCCATCGTCAGTGTGTTTAATGATAGCCACATTACCTTTGATTACCTGCTCGGTTACATCATTGGAAGTAAGGTTGTGTTCCACCTCATAAAGTTTCGGGTCTGCACCTACTTCATGGATAGTCTTATCAAGCAAATATCCCTCTGACGGTGTGATTTCTCGGATTGTCCAGTCGGTATCACAAACATATTCTTTGGTAGTGAACTGACCGTTTTCATCAGTAACATACTTATCTACAAGCGTTTCTCCCTTATAGATACCGTAAATTGCTCCCGAAAGTTTGGCATTGCCCTGTGCTTCGCCTTTCTCAGCGTCGCTCTTTGTTACTGTTACAGTAAACTTCTTCAAAATATTATTGAAGTTTCTTGTGGTTACTTCTTTCCACTTCACTGGTGCAATCTGATTTTTCGGCACAACATAACGGATAGCCGTGTCTACTTCCTCAAGGGTATATGGTTCAGAACCACTGATAAGCACATCTTTGAAAGTTGCCACACCGTTTTTGTCTGTAACTGCATACTGGTCAACAGCAGCACCGGAAAGAGAAGTACCGAAAAGATGGAACTTCATACCTTCAACAAGATTATCTTCTGAGGACTTCACTACCTGAAGGTCGCCACGCTTCAATTTGTTATTAAAATTGACCTTTGCAACCTGTCCTGCTACAACAGTAACTCTATGTGTTTCCTGCGGCTCGTACTTATCGTATGCCTGCTCGGTTACAGTATAGATACCCGGCATAAGGTTATCAATCTGGAACTTACCGCCATTAGCTGTTGTAACCGTCTGATTGATACCGTTTCCGGTAATCGTGAAGTTAATACCGTCAACCTTGCCGTCCTCACTGGTCTTTACAATCTGACAAGAACCATAGCTGACTTTCATCTTCACATAACCGTTGATACTGTCGCTTACTTCCTGAGCATAGCTGACAACATCCTGCACACTGGAATTCTGACCGTGTTTGCCCTCTGACCATACAACCACACCTCTGCGGACTGCATTTTTCTTGGTTGCGGTAATGGTAAATTCCTTACTCGGTGCTGTATCCATAGAAACCGTAAGTTTGTTACCATTCACTGAAAAGCTCACTCCACTGATGCTTGCCTTGAAATTATATTTGGACAGCACATTATTGGAATCTGTCAGAGTAGTTGTGTACTTGCTTCCGTTCCACTCAAGTTCTATTGTCTTTGCCGAACCGGATGATTTATTACAAAAACTCGGTATGGTCGCATGGTTCTGTACACTCTGCACCATACTGTTGTAATAACTGAAAATCTTATTGCGAAGCGGATGCTTTGCATTGATGACATCTTTCACATTGCTGCAACCACTGGCTGCTACATGATTGAAGTTCACATCACGCTCTCCGATAATAGTTTCCCAGATAAGAAGCTGTGTGGCATAAGCCTGTGCAATGCTGTTTGCTGCTGCTTCATTCTGTGACCTCCAAGATGTCGAGATTGTCCCACGGTAGCCATACTGTAAAATACGACCAACGAAAAGACGTATTTCATCTCCGGAAATAACCCCGTTGGATGCAAGGTTATTAAAATAATTTTCGTCATACTTATTCATTGTCTGACCGACCTTGAGCGAAATTCCCGGCTCAATACAATAAGCAACATTGCCTGAGTATGAGCCAATAGCCTTAAGATTGGTAAAATTAGAACGTCCGGTATGCCAACCATTTTTCAAGGTCAAATTACTGTGTCCCCATACCCCATCGTAATTAGCATCGCCATCACGAGGGAAATCGACCATATAAACATCGGCTTTTTCTCCCGAAGCAGCATATGCTGTTGTCGAGCCAATGCCTGCAAAAGTGGTCACACACATAAGGGTCGCCAAGAAAAGCGACGTGACTCTTTTGAATTTTGACTTTATCATTGCGTTTCCTCCTGTAAAAATTGAAAAACACACCGTATCTCTACGATGTGCCTTTGTGGATTTTCTCTTACGACAAGATTTACCTGCCGAAAAACAAATGCGGATTTTTCGTTAATTTTTCATTTTACCATACACCTCCTGTCCGTTCATACTGTGCGATTGCCCCTTAGAGATAGACATATACTTTGAGATAGTTATATTCAAGTGAGATAGTATATATCATTTTCGGTAGGTAAAAGTATAACTAAGGGGTTAGAGTGTGAGAAAGGGGAACTGTAAAACAGGCTATCTGCTGTCACGCTCTGCACGATTACGCAAGAACTTGTTGTAATGCTCCAATGCCTTGCAGACAAAATCCTCCGTCTGACTGACGGGAATATTTTTCGGGATAAGCTGTCTTACTCTGTCGCCCCTCAACACGATTTTTTCCTTTTGGTTCGGCTTTTCCTCAGACATAACAGCGTGGATTGCTTCGGTTGTAAGGTTGCCCTCGTTGAATAACTTTCGCATACGGATTGTCTGGTCGTGTGACGGGGTAGCGTCATTCAGGTCGATTTCGTCAACCACATCACGCTGGCAATCTTCATCAAGATAGGAAAGTTCTACGGCAGGACGCATTTTGATACGCCCCTCATCAACAAATTCAAGCAGTTCGGGAACAAGGTTTGTTAAACGAATATAACGACGAACTTGCGTTTGACTGTCGCCCGATTGTTCTCCGATTATTTGAGCAGTTTCTTTGCCATCCGACTTCCGACCCAGTGGGTTGGAAGTTAAATCTGTTCTTTTCCCTTGTCTGCTTAATGCTTCTAAACGCATTTTATAGGCAAAGGCTTTTTCACTCGGCAATATCTCTGACCTTTGGAAATTACTCTCAACCATTAAAATGGTCGCTTCATCTCTGTTCAGGTCTACAATCTCACTTCTCAGTGTTTCAAATCCTGCCAGTTCACAAGCTCGCTTTCGTCTGTGTCCTGAAACAAGTTCATATCTGCCGTCCTCTTTCTGCCTTACCGTTGCCGGAGTAATAACCCCTCTTTCCTTGACACTCTCCACAAGCTGCATCATATCTTCATCGTCCCTGACCTTAAACGGATGGTCTGGGAAATCATCAATCAGCTCTAACGGAATATCTCGGATTTTTGAAAGCTGTTCTTCATCTCTCTGTGCCTGAGTGGTAAATAAATCATCGAGCTTCGTGAGAGTGAAGTCGCTCTTTCTTCCTGCCATCGGCTAACACCTCCTTTGTAAATTCAGCGTATGCCTTAGACACTGTGCTGTTTGGCTCATAAGCATAAATGCTCTTGCCTTTGGAAGAAGTTTCAGCGGCTTTTACGGCAATCGGGATTTGTGTTCGATACATTCTTATCTGATTACCGAAGTTTGCCCTGAGTGCTTCAACCGTACTCTTTGCAAGGTTTGTTCGGCTATCCACCAAAGTAAGCAGCATACCGTCTATCTTAATATCCGGATTGATATACTTCTTTACTTTTGAAATAGTCTGCACAAGCTGTGTCATACCCTTTGCCGGCAAATACTGAGCCTGAACCGGAATGATAACACTGTCTGCCGCCGATAAAGCATTGAGAGTAACCATACCAAGTGAAGGCATACAGTCTATAATTACATAATCATATCTGTTTTTCACTTGACTCAGATAATTCTTGAGTGTAGTTTCTCTGCTCATTGCGTTTACAAGGTTAAATTCCATTGCTGAAAGCTCAAGGTTTGCCGGAACAAGGTCAACACCTTCTTCGTGGTGCAGGATACCAACCATAGGGTCTGTCATCGTTTCATTGATTACATCTGTGAGTTTCGTTGCAAGCGTGATACCCAAACCGTCTGTATCCTGCCAACCAAGACAAGTCGTTAAATCGCCCTGCGGGTCTGCGTCTATGAGCAATACTTTCTTGCCCTGCATTGCAAGCCCGACTCCGAGATTAACTGTTGTGGTGGTCTTTCCGACTCCGCCTTTCTGGTTACATACGGAAATCGTTTTACAGTTTGACACTTCTTTTTGCCCTCCTTTCTGAAATTCATAGCCACCGCATTATGGCTATGTACCTGACCGACTCATTTCCTAATCGGTCATAGCAATATTTGTTCTCAACACCCCTTGCCAAGCAAAATGCTTATGGGAAGTCACTAAGGAACAGACTGCTTATCTGTATCATAGGATTATAACCTCTGCCGGGTACTCCGCCAGCTCCGTAGAGAAGTATCATTATCATTCTGACTGTCATCGCCATATCAGGGGCAACCTGATACTCATAGCCGGAGTTCTCGCTATTCTGAAATACAGAAATCACGGCGTACCTGCTAAAGTGGCTATCATCAGAAGTAAAGTCTTAGTGAATGACTTATTCAATTTTCAAGCGAAAAGGCTTCCGTTTTTGCTATCTGGAATGAACCCCTTCACTCATTTGGACAAAGGGGTATGAAATGCACACCCAAAATCGCCGCTTTTCCAAAAATTTTTCAAAAAAATTTTTGAAATAAAAAAAGCCGCCTGCTCCGGTTAGGAAACAGACGGCAAAACACGTTCTAAATGTATTCAATTTTCAATTTCTTTTTCTTTGCTTCAAGCACTTTGCAGAGGACATCATCTACTGCATCGGTGTATCGTCCCTGAGCTGCTAAATTGTTCTTCAGTTCAATGAGCGATTGTATCACTCGGCTTCGTTCTTCTTCATTTAAGTATAGATGATAGGTTTTCTCTCTCATTGGCTGTCCCTCCATCTTTCAAATGTATTTTTTATTATCTCCACATCTTCCTCGGTATCGGAAGAAATAAATATATGTACGCTCTGAAAAGCTTTCTTTAAGCTATTGGCATAATCCAGTTCTGTGCCTTTCATCGGCAGCTTAATCAGCCTTATCCCTCGTTGCTTACACATATATGCTTTCATTATTTCTATATTCTCATCAGCACTTCCGGACTCAATAGCCAACTTTTCTGAAGGTATGTATGTTTCAAGCGGAACTCCAAGCAATCGGTCAGAACCAA
>ENA-OVGR01001146-OVGR01001146.1-human-gut-metagenome-genome-assembly--contig:-NODE-1146-length-24679-cov-3.887224_pt1 | contig 24679 bp, 22 predicted proteins | sample MGYA00237775_ERZ505429 | MGnify/ENA primary metagenome ERZ505429 (study PRJEB26158, sample SAMN06016345) | human gut metagenome | biome: human gut; feature: ankylosing spondylitis patient; material...
TGCCTTATACGCCGCAGTGCGCATCCTCGCGGAGCGTTTTATACTTTACAGGAAAACAATTTCCTGTAAAGTATAAAAGTGTGCACTCTACCAACTGCATTTAACAGATTTTCACTTTTTCTGTTAAAATTCATGGCAAAATGCACACTTTTATTTCTAATTATGCAAGTGTAATCGCATATGCTTCCTGCAATTACACACTTTTTCCTCTTTTATAACAATCCCTGAATCAAAATAAACAGAATCAGTATCGGAAGGATAAACTGGAAATATGGCTTTAATCTTCTTGCAATCTTAATGCCTTTTCCGGTATTTGCTTCCTCTAAGTAGTTGTCAAATCCCCAGCCCCACTTCGTCACACAGAACAGCAGGTAAACAAGAGAACCGATTGGCAGCAGCAGGTTACTTACAATAAAATCCTCGCTGTCCAGCACATCCCTTCCGCCAATCAGATGGAGATTGCTCCACACATTGTATCCTAAAACACATGGCAGACTGGCAATAAGAATAATGATTCCATTTACCAGTGCCGCTTTGTTGCGTTTCCAGCCAAACATATCCATGCAGAAGGACATGATATTTTCAAATACGGCAATTACCGTAGAAAAGCTTGCAAATGTCATGAACAGGAAGAACAGTGCGCCCCAGATTCTGCCGCCACCCATATTTACAAAGACATTTGGCAGTGTCACAAAGATAAGGCTTGGTCCTACGCCTACTTCCACGCCATAGCTGAAGCATGCCGGAAAAATAATCAATCCTGCCATAATCGCCACAAAGGTATCCAGTGCACAGATACGTACTCCTTCTCCTGCCAGCGTATGGTCTTTTCCCATATAGCTTCCGAAAATCTCCATTGCTGCCACGCCAAGGCTCAAAGTAAAGAATGCCTGATTCATGGCAGAGGTTATTACATTTTTCAAACCGACTTCCCGGACACTGTCCATATTTGGCACCAGATAGAACTTTAATCCCTCGCCGGCTCCGGAAAGTGTCAGGCTGTGTACTGCAAGGACAATAATCAGTATCAGCAATGCACTCATCATAACTTTACTGATTTTTTCCAATCCGTTCTGCAAGCCGCGGCTACATACAAAGAATCCAACCACAACAGTCAGTATCATCCAGAATGCCATCTGTTTCGGATCTGCTAAAAGATTGCTGAACACAGCTCCGGTCTGCTCGGCATCCATTCCCGGGGTAAATTCACCTTTTACAAACTTATAGAAATAAGTTACCATCCAGCCGGAAACCGTTGTATAATACATCATCAGCATATAACAGCCGAAAATTGCCACCCAGCCATGAATATGCCATTTACTATTTGGCTTCTCCAATGCCTTATATCCTAAAACTGCACTTTTTCTGCTGGCTCTTCCGACTGCTAATTCCATTGTCAGTACCGGAAGCCCCATGGCAATCAGGAATATAAGATAGAACAGTACAAAGATTCCTCCGCCATTCTGTCCTGCCACATACGGAAATCTCCACACATTTCCAATTCCGATTGCGCATCCTGCGCTTACCAGTATAAATCCCAGACGGGACTTAAATGATTCACGACCCATATCTATAAATTTCTCCTTTTGTAGTTTTCTCCCTAGTATAACATGGAATCACCGGTTTTGATAACTACTTCTTTTTTATTACTTTTCTTTTTCTAAAAAGATAATTCCCGGTGCCGGATTTTGATTACTGTCTTTTTCTGTCTTTTTCTCTTTCTCATACTCCGACAGTGCCTTCAATGCCTGTCCCCCCATAAGATACAGCATTCCGATATTAAATATCGTCATCAGTCCGATTCCCACATCGCCTAAATCCCATACGAAGGTATAGGTTGCAATTCCGCCGATAAAAAGCATGATCAGTGCAACGATTTTATAGAGGGTCTGCCAGATCCATTTATCTCCAAATAAATATGCCACATTGCTTCTGGCATAAAACAATATTCCAAGAAATGTGGAAAAGCTGAACAGAAATAAGGTCAGTGCAATAAAGATAACTCCGAATCTGCCCAGATGATACTGCATGGTGGACTGCAGCAAATCCATACCAGCTTTTCCTTCAATTATCTTTTCCGGTGCAATAAGCATAATCATAGCGGTACAACTGCAAATGATAATCGTATCGATAAATACGCCCAATGCCTGTGTCAGTCCCGCACGTACCGGATTATCGCATTCCGCTGCTGCCGCTGCACAAGGTGCAGAACCGGAACCTGCTTCATTAGAAAACAGTCCTCTCTTAACTCCATTCATAAGCACTGCTCCAAATCCACCGGATACTACCTGCCGGATACCAAATGCCTCTTCAAAAATCCTGCCAAATACGCCCGGAATACTGCGGAAATTTACGATAATAATAAATAATGTAATAAAGAAATAACACACTGCCATAATCGGTACTATCATATCCAGTACTTTTACAGTTGCATTTTTCCGCAATACAATCACCGCCGCAACTGCCACCAGTACAATTGTTGTATACAAGGGTGGAATATGAAATGCATTTTCAAAAGAAGATGCCACCGAATTACTGATTACCTGGCTGATTCCACACCAGCAAATCAGACCGGATATGGCAAATAACACTGCCATCAGCACATGTTTTTTCTTCTTTCCAAGCTTTTCTTCAAAAAAATGATGGATATAATATGCCGGACCACCGCGGTAACCGCCATACAGCGGATCTTTTTCCTTATGCAGCTGTGCCAGAGTTGCTTCAATAAACGCTGTAGCAGAACCGATCAGCGCTGTAATCCACATCCAGAATACCGCTCCGGCTCCACCTGCCGACACTGCTGCAACTACACCTACCAGATTTCCCATTCCCACACGGGTTGCCGTGGACACAATCAGCGTCTGAAAAGTTGACAGACTGTCTTTATGCTCCTTCTTTGCTACCAGTGCCCGCACCATATCCGGGAACAGTCTTATCTGTAAAAACTTTGTCCGAATCGTAAAATAAATTCCTGTTGGAATTAACAAAATAATCAGCAGTGAAATGCCAAGACTGCCTCCCCCCGGAAGCGGAATTTTAATCCAGTCTCCCCATAAAAATGAATACACTTTTTCAATAATTGAAACTACCATTATAAAATACCTTTCTCTCTTCGTAATAACCCTATTGTGGTATTTTAACATTTAATTTCACATTTGGCTATCGTAATGTGACAACTCTTTTTCTATCCAGGTCATAATCACATCCACCAGATAAGCCTGCTGCACCTGACTCAGTTCTTTCCCCGGCTGTATCTTGTGCCACTTCCGAATACACTCCCGGCAGCAGGTTGCCGTTGCATGCTGGGCGACAAAAACCGGATGTCCCCGCATGGGCGTCTGCTTTCCATCGTTTGGAATTACTGCCGGTGCCTCCCTTTTGGCAATAAAATCCCTGGCATGCTCCCGGATTACATCCAGTCCTTTTTCCTTTATATATGCAATATCTTTTTGTTTTAAATGAAAGCTGCTTCTGAATTTAGAGGCTGATAAATGTTCAAAAAGCTGCCGGTACCATTCTTCTTTGGTCATATGGTGGGTCCTCTTTTCTAAACTATAGTTACATTTTACAACCAGACTGTTTTCGTTGCAATCTTCTCCCGAAACCGCACATCATGGTCTACCACCAACATAGTTGGCTGATATTTAAGAATCAGATTTTCAAGCTGCATTCTTGAAAAAACATCAATATAATTCAGCGGTTCATCCCAGATATACAAATGCGCCGGTTTCAAAAGGCTGGCTGCAATCACTACCTTTTTCTTCTGTCCTTCGGAATATTCTTCCAGCTTTTTGACAAATTGTTCCCGTCCGATATCAAGCTGCCGCAAAATACTGCAAAGCAGACTTTCCTCTAACTGGTGCTCCATGCAAAAAGAGTGCACGGTTCCTCTAAGATGCGAAGTGTCCTGATTGATATAAGAAATCTCTATTCCGGACGCAATTCTTAAATCTCCCTGTTCCAAAAAATTTTCTTTTTCTCCTAAAATTGCTTTTATCAGGCTGGTCTTTCCGCTTCCATTTTTTCCACTGATAAATAAACGGTCTCCGTTTCTGATTTCAAAGGTCTGGTTTTCAAACAGCATTTTATCGGCATCTTGATACCGCAAACCATACTGATATGCCGACACCAGTACTTCTTTATGATGTGTCAGGGGATTCAGTTTCAAATCAATGGGCTGTTCTAAATCCACCAGCAATCCCTCTTTTTCCGCAATCTCAGTCTGTATCCGCTGCTCCATCTGCTTTACTCTTGCCTGCATTTTCTTGGTTTTCGAACCGATATATGCCCGGGTGCTGATGCTCCGGTCATTTTCCTTTATGGGGTCAAAACCGATTTTGCTGTTCTCGCTCCTTTCCGACCAGTTGCGCACTCTCTTTGCTGCTTCGTTGAGCTTACTTATTTCCTTTTTATGCTTTTCATTTTCCGCTACTGCAAAATTGTCTTTCTTCTCTTTATTTTCCCACCAGGAGGAAAAGTTGCCCGCCTGCACCTCAATGGTACTGCGATTCAGCACCAGCACATGGTCTACGCAGGCATCCAGTAAATCCCTGTCATGGGAAACAAGGATAAAGCCCTTTTTCGATGCAAGATACTGTTTTACCATTTCCCGGCTCCCATCATCCAGATGATTGGTGGGTTCGTCTATCAGCAGGAAATCATTTCCTTGCGAAAACAGGACTGCCAACATAACTTTGGTCTGCTCTCCAAAGCTTAGTGTTTTCCATGGCCGATACATGATTTCTGCATCTGCCTGCAGCTTCGAAAGCTCCGCATAAATTCTCCACAATTCAAGATTTGCCTTGAATTCTTCTACAAATTCCGCCGCTGGAAATTCCCATTTTTCCTCTGAAATATCATATGGGAAATAATCAAAAACGGCATTCGAAGTAATAGAACCGGTATATTCATATTTTCCCATCAGTAAATTTAAAAACGTGGATTTTCCTTTTCCATTTCTTCCGATAAATCCAAGTTTCCAGTCCGTATCAATAGAGAAAGAAACATTTTCGAAAATATTATCAAAGCTTCCCTCATATGCAAATGTTAAATGATTTACTCTAATCTGTGACATATAGCCTCCTATCTGTCACCAAATAGTGGTTACGTTCTGTCACCAGCAGTTTCTTATAATATGCTAATTAAGTGCAACAAAAAAAGAGTGGTCATGAGAACATAATCCACTTTTGGCAACACGAAATAGCGGTACGATTACCGCAGTTAAAATCTTCATGCTCTCAAAAGTCAATTATTTTCTCATTGGACACTCTCCCTTCAAAATTAAATCTAGGGTTAGTATACGGCAGGGTGGGGTGATTGTCAATGCAAACTCTTAATGCTATTATAAACTAAACATGGTATGCTAATAATTTATATTTATTTAAAATATTTACAAGCATTACATATTCCTTATTTATCAAATCTCCCTCTCCCTTATCATTATCTTTCGGTTCTTTTTCTTTATTATATACTAAATATGCCTTATTCCCATTAATATATACTTGTTGCTCCCAGCAATTGTAATTATCATAATTAGTTAAATCCAACTTACTAATTTCGACAATATCTTTTTCAACAACTTTTTTCTTTTTTCTGTCTTTTTCCCCATCTTTAATCTTAATAAGTTCTTTTAATACCATATTTTGCATTTTTATAATTTTTTCATTTTCAGGAGAAAACACTAATTTATTTGACAATTTTTCTATTTTTTGTTGCAACAATTTACTTTCATATTCATAAAGCATATATTTATAAGAACCCGTTTGACCTCTTTCAGCATAGCGAAAAAAAAGAACACTACCGAACAACATTATTACCAGTATTATTACGCCCAGTATTACTAAAATGTTTTTCTCCTCACTTATCATACTATAAACAAATGACGCAATCACAGATATTATCAATGAGGACGCACATGTTACTATATATTCAAAAAATGCACTTTTTTCTTTCAAAAAATCGTAACGCTCATATAATCTTTCTATTTCCTCATTTTTTACTAATTTATCAACTTCCCCTCCTTCTTTATAATATAAATTAATAATTTGAAGTTGTCTTCTATAATATCCCTTTTCCTCCTTCCAATACAGCCTATATTTATCAATCGTTTTAAATAATGGATCATTACACTCATTTATATTGTGTAAAACTAGTTTTATACCAATGCAGGAAACAATAACAAAATACACTACCACCATTAGCATAGCGATAAGCAACGTTATCAGTACAACTACCGCCAAACTTTTACAAATCTTTTCTGGTACATATTGCCCTCTTTTCATAACAAAAATTCCACCTGCTATATCTGCTATTGAAATTAAAATAATTACCAGCCAGTAGTTCTTTTCCCATTTTCTCATAACTTTTTCCTCTCAATTCTGTATTTTTATAAACATTATTAATTCTGTTCCTCTTGCTCTATTATTTCTCCAAGTGTAATTCCAGTTTCTGTTTTCCACATTTTCTTTCCACTGGTACTGTTTCCTGTTACCACATCAGATGCTCCTGAAGATGATGAAAATAATTCATTCCTCAGAAATACACCATTTTTAATCGTCCCCTCAGAAATCAATTGTTTTCGTTTTTTCTTAGCCCATGATGGAGTAGACTTTGTATCACTTTCTCTTATTTTACTTCCTTTAAGAACTACATATCCTTCTACTGTTCTAATCATTTTAGCATTAACAGAGCCATTTTTTGTTTTAATATAAAAAACCTGTTTCTTTGACAAATCATCAGAACCCATGTCTTTCTTAATCAACGGTTCAAAAACCTTGTGCCCCATTCCAAACGTCAACACTGTAATATTATCAATAAAATCTTCCATTTCAGCCTGTTCATCAATTGCGATTGCTGCTGATGTCGGTTTCTGAGTATTCATTACAGTATATCTATCCACCTGAATTGCAATATCATATAAACGCCCCTCAAGATATTTTACATGTGCCTTATTAAAATGATCATCCTGGCTCACAAAAACAATAGCTTCACTCCAATAATCTTTCTTATCTTCATGATCCTTTAAACGAGTATATGCATCTTCTGTTTCTCCAATATATACCACCGGCCTTCCACTATCATCTTCATCCCCAAACAGCAAGTAAACTGCGGGTCTTTTCAATTCATTAATATAACTGCATTTTTTATATAAGGCTCTTGGTATTCGATATGCCTTTGTAATTCTACCTGCCAAAGTACAAATCCATCTTCCTGCAACATCTCCATCCATCATAAAGATTTTCAAGCTCTTTCCCCTAGCCATATCAGTCAGCTCCTCTCCTAATAAACACTCTATTAATCATTACATAATCTACTCCCTTGGAATATCTATAATAGCAATCCTATTTTGTAGTTATATTTCTATATAAAATAAATTAGATTTCCAAGTTAACATCTACTATTTAGCAATAGCTTCTTATGAATTTTTTTAACTAATTAATTACTTTTTAGTTGTTATCCTTGTCAGCAATACAATATTTTCTATATGATACGTCCACGGGAACATATCCACCGGCTGGCACTGCTCCACCCGGTAGCCATGGCTTGTAAGATACTTCAGGTCCCGCGCCTGAGTGACTGGATTACAGGAAATATAGACCACACGCTTTGGGGAAAGCTGCAGCAGTGAGGATAAGAATGCCTCATCACTTCCGGCACGAGGCGGATCCATGAATACCACATCGGCAGTCTCGCCCTGTGCTGCCATTTTGACCATGAATTCTCCGGCATCCTCATTGTAAAATGTGATATTTTTCATGTTATTGCGCTTCGCATTGGTAATGGCATCACGTACCGCATCACGATTCACTTCCACGCCAATGACAGAGCCGGCTTTGCCTGCTGCTGCCATGCCAATGGTACCAATGCCGCAATATGCGTCGATTACCTTTTCTTTTCCGGTCAGTCCGGCAAACTCAATGGCTTTGCCATAAAGGATTTCTGTCTGCACCGGATTCACCTGATAGAATGAAGATGGAGAAATGCGGAAACGAAGTCCGCACAGCTCGTCCTCAATAAATCCTTTTCCATAAATAGTAATATTCCGCTCACCTAAGACAACGCTGGTGCGCCGGTCGTTCACATTTACCACCACCGTTGTAACCTCCGGATGCTTATCACGAAGTGCTTTTACAAAATTATTTTTTGACGGCAGAATTGGTGATGCCAGCACCAGAACAACCATAACTTCGCCGGTACGGAAGCCTCTTCTTACCAGAACATGGCGCAGTAATCCATATCCACTATCCTCGTCATATACTTTTATTTTAAAGGAGTGAAGCATTCCACGAATATCATAAATGATGCTGTCTGCAATCTTATCCTCAATCTGGCATTCATCAATCTTTACCACCGAATGTGTTCCCTGCTGATATGCCCCGGAAATCACTGTTCCGTTTTTCAACCGCTGAAATGTAGCATTGACCTTGTTCCGATAATGAAATGGCTCCTGCATTCCGATAACCGGCTCCACTTTTCCAAAGCTGCCTAAAAGCTCTTTTACTTCCCGATGTTTCTTATTGAGCTGCTTTTCATAATCCATTCCCTGATACTGGCAGCCACCACATTTTTTTGCAAGATCACATTCTCCCGGTGGGCAGATGTGCTTTTCCGGACGCTCTGCTTTTGAACCATGCTGCTTTTTTGCATTTTCCTTTTTTCTAAATTTATTGTTCTCTTCTGGCTTTCTCATTTCCTGTACCGTTCCTTATTTTTTCAAATACTATACTATTTTTTAGTTTAACGCATTTAGCAGCCTTTTTCTATGGTTATTGCAGAAATATTTTCACAAATGGTTCAAAATAAAAATGTTAATTAGTGACACTTACTGAGCCTTCCACTGGTAACTTCTTACGAATGCTTGACAACACAAAAACGCCGATACAAACTGTACCGACGTTCCTTCAACATCTCACACGATTCAATTTTTTACAATAAAACAGCAATCATCTCTTTTTGTAAAGAAGCAATTCCGGATTTTCACCATTTTCTTCATAGGTGCATACCAGAATAAAATCCATATTTGCAAGGATGCCAAAGCATCTTTCACCACCAAATTCGGATTCTAACTGGTTTCCAAGATATGTTTTCTGGTCATCCAGAAATTTTACTTTTTTCCCATTCGGAAGTGTATACTCTAAATTCACATATTTCCCTACCAGTGCATTTAATTTTTCAACCTTAGGAAGCCCGTCTATGTGAAGTTCATTTATTTCCTTTATTAGCTGTTGCTTAAACTCTTCAAACTCTCCATTGTCGCTAAGTTCATCATATTTTTTCCAATAATCTAACTTTGGGAGCATTTCTTTCATATATGCGCGCCTGCTCCTCTGTAAAATCATCGCTTACCATGTTTTTAACGCATATGTTGATTAATTCATCCATATCGTTATAGGTATATGTTCCGTCGGCTCATTCTGGGACATTCCTCTTTGTGTACGAAGTTCCAGAATAATATTTTTTGTCTCCATCGTTGCTACCTCCTTTATCCATATCATACCGGTAAATTCAGTTTCAGAAAAGCAACTTACTGTTGCTGTACGATAAGGCAACTAAAACTTTAGATGCAAAATACACTATATAGCGGAACTGATTTTATTCCTTTTGCCATCCCAAAATTTCTTGTTGAAATCCGGATTGCATACGAAGGATTATATTTTTCCATATAAACCATCATGCTTTTGGCTTTTACATGGTTACCAGCCTTACTCTCTACCGGAATAACGTGACTTTCTTTTTGTATCAGGAAATCCACTTCCGCCGTATTATCAGACTCCCAATAATGAAGATCATAACCATTTGTTTTCAAAGCAATTGCAACATAGTTTTCTGTCAGTATGCCACGAAAATGCTCTGTTTCCATGCTTTGTAATGCTTCCAACGTCATTCCTATTCTTGCAGACATAATACCCATATCACTGTAATATAATTTGAATGCACTTACATCCTGATATGCCGCAACCGGATAAAATCCCCGACTGCACTTCATGCATTTATTCACAATTCCAGCCCGAATCAGCCAATCAATTGCATCTCCATATTGAGATGCCCGTGCTCCTGATTTTATCAGCTTGTATTGAAATTTTTTTGCATCTTTTGCCAACTGTGCCGGCAGGGAATCATACGCTTCAAAAATACGCACGGTGTCCGTCTGATTTGCATATTTTGTCATGTCTGCAATATAAGAATTTAACAGCATCTGACGAATTTCCGTCTGCTCCAATGGACTGTCTTTTGCAAGGTCTGCCTTTACTGCTGCCGGCATTCCTCCCACGATGCAATAATGATAAAATTCCTGCAAAGCTTCCTCGTGCAATATCTCATCTAACGGCTGATTATTTTCATAATGTTCCCGTATGGTATCCGAAAGCATCTGCTTTCCCTTAGCCCACAATACCTCTTCCAAATCCATCGGGTACATGGTAACCATCTGAACTTTTCCTACCGGAAATGAATATTTTTCACGGTTGACTGCTACACCCAGCAGACTTCCGGCAGCTATTACATGGTATTCCGGTGTCTCTTCTGAAAAATATTTTAAAGAAGTTAATGCTCTTTCACACATCTGTATCTCGTCAAAAATAATGAGCGTATTTTCCGGTACAATCTTTACCTGATAATATTTTTCTAATATGGCGATGATATAATCTGCATGAATATCTGTATCAAAATACTTCCCAATTCTTTCGTCCGTTTCAAAATTTACATAGACAGTATTTTTATAATATAATGCTCCAAATTCACGCATTTCAAACGTTTTTCCAACTTGTCTTGCGCCATAAATAAGTAACGGCATTCTGCCTTTTTTCATATTTTTCCATTCATATAATTTAGCAGTTATTTTACGCTTCATATGTGTGCTCTCTCCCTTCTTTAAAATATCATCGTGTGTTTTAATGTATTATATTACATTTTTCCGTGCAAATCAATGTGTTTTTACACACAAAAAAGTGGCAATCCACTTAGGACCTGCCACTTTCAAAAAATTTTACATCTCATCAACAACCTGGAACACATAGAACTTCAGATAATAGGATTCGTCCGCCGCCCAGAGAATCGGATGATCCGGTGCCTGGGTGCGGAATTCCACCTGACGCAGACGCTTGTGGACGCTGTGAGCTGCCTGTCCGATTGTCTTGGTAAACAACTCATACGTCATAAAATGGGAGCAGGAACAGGTTGCAAGAAATCCACCATTTTTCACAAGCTTCATGGCACGAAGATTAATCTCGCGATAGCCCTTGATGGCATTTTTAACAGAATTTCTGGACTTGGTAAATGCCGGTGGGTCTAAGATTACCACATCATACTTTTCGCCTGCTTCCTCTAATTCCGGCAGCAGTTCAAAGACATCCCTGCACAGGAATTTTACCGTGCCGGAAAGACCGTTCAATGCTGCATTTTCTTCTGCCTGATGTACGGCAAGTTCCGAAGCATCCACTCCGGTGACTTCTTTTGCTCCGGCAATTCCAGCATTTAATGCAAAGGAGCCGGTATGGGTAAAGCAGTCTAACACTCTTGCATCCTCACATAATTTCTGAATGGCAAGACGGTTGTATTTCTGGTCTAAGAAAAATCCTGTCTTCTGACCATCCTTTACATCTACGATATAATGCACACCATTTTCTACAATTTCCACATTGGTATCAAATGCTTCTCCGATAAAGCCCTTCTTAAGCTCCATTCCTTCCTGTTTGCGGACTTTTGCATCACTCCGCTCATATACGCCGCGGATTGTAATGCCATCCTCTGCCAAAATTTCCTTTAAAAGCTTTACAATAAGCTCTTTGTAACGGTCGATGCCAAGTGCTAAGGACTGCACTACCAGCACATCTGAAAACTTATCGATAACCAGTCCCGGCAGGAAATCTGCCTCTCCAAATACCACGCGACAGGATGAGGTGTCTACCGTCTTTTTCCGGTATTCCCATGCCTGCTGCAATCGTGTCCGGAAAAATGCTTCATCAATAACTGTATCTTCTTTTCTGCTGAAAAGGCGCACCCGGATTTTGGAATTGCGGTTGATAAATCCAATGCCCATCGGATATCCGTCAAAATCGTGTACCAGCACCAGATCTCCGTTTTCAAATGTTCCCATGACACTTTCTATTTCATTATCGAAAATCCACATGCCACCGGATTTTACCATTCTTCCTTCGCCTTTTTTCAATGTTACAACTGCACTCATGTTAGTCCTCCTTCGTAACCTCTTTCTTATAATTTACCACAAATATACCAATGCATACCAGTATCAGGGCAATCACACTTTTGATGCCTGCTGCCTGCTCTTTTTCTCCCAGAAGCCATGCGGAAAGAATCACACCAAACACCGGGTTCATAAATCCAAATACCGCTACACGGGAAATCGGATTGTATTTTAATAAAATGCCCCACAGCGTGTATGCGACGGCAGAAATGCATGCCATGTAAAACAACAGCACAAAGGATGATGCCGTAAATCCGCTCACCCGTCCACCTGCTGCAAAGCCGCACAATGCCATAATAATTCCACCCACCAGGAACTGGTATCCACTCAGCATGACAGGATTTTCGGATTTGGAATACCGCTTTAACAACACGGAAGAAAATGCATACGCTACCGTTGACAGGAAAATAAATCCTTCTCCGGTCACGCTCATATGAAAATCAAATCCGCTGCTTCCCATATTTACCAGTGCCACGCCTGCAAATCCAATGATACAGCCTGCTATTTTCCGCGCCGATAATTTTTCCTGATGGAATAAAAGACTTGCTACCAGAATTGCCACGAATACATTTAACGCTTCGATGATGGATGCTTTTACCCCGGAGGTGTGCGCAAGTCCGATATAGAAAAGCAGGTACTGTCCCACAGTCTGCAGACTGCTTAATTTAAAAACTTTTCCAATGGAGCCCTTTGTCGGACGCAGAAACCGTCTGTTTCCAATACTTCCCAATAATATTGTTAAAATTCCCGCCAGCGTAAACCGATAGCCGGCATACAGAATCTGGGACGCCACCTCATCCGATGCAATGTGCATCATCTGATAGCCGATTTTAATGCACGGAAATGCACTGCCCCACAACAGGCAACACACCAATGCTCCCAGCCAGACTACGATGGTTTTCTGCATGAATTTTTCTTTTGTTTCCATTTCTTTCATCCTTTTCTCAAGCTTTCTCTTTTCTTCTCGTTCTTGTCTCATTTCATCATAGACACCAGTGCCGGCTCTGTCAAATAAATTCTGTCCCTACTGATATACTTTTTCCCTGAAATATGCGATAATAAATATGTTTGTATAGGTGCTTGCGAAAGGAGATCATTTGATGATAACAATAAGCCTTTGCATGATTGTAAAAAACGAGGAGCAGGTTCTCTCCCGCTGTCTGGATTCACTCGCCGGTCTGATGGATGAAATCATTATCGTGGATACCGGCTCTTGCGACCGCACCAGGGAAATTGCTGCCCGCTATACCGATAAAATCTATGACTATATCTGGAAGGATGACTTTGCAGATGCCAGAAATTTTGCTTTTTCCAAAGCTTCCATGGAATACATCTATACTGCAGATGCAGATGAAGTCTTAGATGATGAGAACCGGGAACAGTTCCGGCTTTTAAAAGAAGCCATGGTTCCGGAGGTCGAAATTGTACAGATGAAATATGTGACCAAAAATGAATTTAATACGGTGCTTAACTTTAAAGAAGAATACCGTCCGAAGCTCTACCGGAGACTCCGTACCTTTACCTGGATTGACCCGATTCACGAAACAGTGCGCTTAGACCCGGTTGTCTTTGACAGTGATATTTCTATTACGCATCTTCCGCAGTCCCTGCACAGCAGCCGTGATTTCAAAGGCTTCTTACTGGCATTTGACCGGGACGGACGGCTTTCCGAAAAATTGCACCGGATGTATGCCAAAGAGCTCCTCATGACCGGGGAGAAAGAAGATTTCATTGCTGCCGCAAAAGTATTTCTTGCTACCCTGCAGGATGAAACCGCCTCTGGGGATGCCCGCAAGGAAGCCGGCTGTATCTTAAGCCGCTGCTACCGGATTACCGGAAATGTCAATGAATTTTTCAAGCTGGCACTGAAGGATATGATTACTACCCCTTGTGCAGAAATCTGCTGCGAATTGGGAAATTATTTTTTTGACGCAGAAGATTATGATGAAGCAGCCGTGTGGTACTACAACGCAGCCTTTGAAACTGCCAGCATTCTTGATGTCCATACCAGTGGAAATATTCCGCTGAACGGGCTGGCTGACTGCTATGAAAAATCCGGGAATGCAGCCCAGGCGGAAGAATATAGAAATGCAGCCAGACAATGGCAGCTCCCAGACGATAATTCTTAGTCCCTTCGACTTGAATAATCATGTACGAAGTGGTACTATGATAATAATTTAACAAACAAAATATACAGGAGGTTTTTCATGGATTACACACAGGAATATAAACAGAAATTAGTCTCCGCAGATGAGGCTGTCAAAGTCATCAAATCCGGTGACTGGGTAGATTATGGATGGTGTACCGGAACTCCGGATGCACTGGATAAAGCCCTTGCAAAACGTACGGATGAATTAAAGGATGTCAACTTAAGAGGTGGTATTCTGTTAAAACCGTTAGCTGTCTTCGAACGTGAAGATGCCGGCGAACACTTTACCTGGAACTCCTGGCATATGTCCGGAATCGAGCGTAAATATATCAACCGTGGTTTTTCTTACTACGCTCCAATCCGTTATTCCGAGCTTCCAAGATACTATCGTGACTCCGCTACTCCGGATGATGTAGCAATGTTCCAGGTTGCTCCAATGGACAAACATGGATATTTCAACTTTGGACCAAACGCTTCTCATATGATGGCAGTTTGCGAGACTTCCAAGAAAGTTATCGTTGAAGTAAATAAAAATATGCCTCGCTGCTTAGGCGGATTTGAAAACAGCATCCATATTTCCGATGTTGATTTCATCGTAGAAGGCGAGAACCCGGCTATCGGTGAATTAGGTGGTGGCGGAGCTGCTACTGAAATCGATCAGGCAGTTGCAAAATTAATCGTAGATGAGATTCCAAATGGTGCATGTCTCCAGCTTGGTATCGGTGGAATGCCAAATGCTGTTGGTTCCATGATTGCAGAATCTGATTTGAAAGATTTAGGTGTACATACCGAAATGTACGTTGATGCATTCGTTGATATTGCAAGAGCAGGAAAAATCAACGGTTCCAAGAAAAACATCGACCGTTTCCGTCAGACCTATGGTTTCGGTGCAGGAACTCAGAAAATGTATGACTACTTAGATGAAAACCCGGAACTTATGAGTGCTCCGGTAAGCTATACCAATGATATCCGTTCCATTTCCGCACTGGATAACTTTATTTCCATTAACAATGCAGTAAATGTAGACCTCTTCGGTCAGGTAAATGCAGAGTCTGCTGGAATCAAACACATCAGTGGTGCCGGCGGACAGTTAGACTTCGTTCTGGGTGCGTACCTTTCTAATGGTGGTAAGAGCTTCATCTGCTGTTCTTCTACCTTTACAACCCGGGATGGTCAGTTAAAATCCCGTATCCTTCCTACCTTAGATCCAGGATCTATCGTAACCGATACCCGTGCCAACATCCACTATCTGGTAACAGAATATGGTAAAGTCAACTTAAAGGGACTTTCTACCTGGCAGAAATGTGAAGCAATTATCTCTGTCGCACATCCGGACTTCCGTGATGAATTAATCGCAGATGCAGAGAAAATGCATATCTGGAGAAGAAGCAACAAATAACTACGTAACTTTTAAAAATCCCATGGGATTATCCCATGGGATTTTTGCAATATGATAGGTGGAACCCTTATGATTCTGTCCATAAATGCACACAATTTTCATGTTATCTCTTTTTCCTCTCTTCCACAGATACTGCGATAAATTTCCCAGATTAAAAATCCGGAAAGCGGACCTAAAATAACACCGGCTGTTCCATATATTTTCAGACCTGCATAAATACTGATAATAACCGCCAGCGGATGCACGCCCAGCCCTCTTCCCATAAGCCTTGGCTCCATAAATTCCCGGATAAAGGTACTCAATATAAACAGTATACCATATATAACTGCCGCAAAATACTTTCCACGAAATAAATCGATAATCAGCCATGGTATAAAGACAAGTCCTGTGCCAATAAAAGGCAGTGCATCACTCATGCCAATCAGCACTCCCGCCAGAATGGCATAAGAATTTCCGGTAAGGAACAGACCTGCTATACATACGCCACTGATTAATGCCAATATAATAAGCTGTGCCTTAAGATATGTTCCACCGGCATGACACATATTTTGAAATATCCGTCCGCCCCAGGAATAAAAACTGCTTTTTCTCCAACGCTGCACCAGATTATCATAATCACAGAGTATCAGTACTGCCGCCACAACAGTTACAATGCAGATGCCAAAGAATGCTGCCAGTCCCCGCAAAGATGCCAGCGAACCATTCATCATTGCCGGAATCAGCTTCGTTTCTGCCTGACTGCTGACATATGCCGCGCAGTTTTTTCCCCACTGCACCATTGTCTCTGTTTTCATGCCGGTGATTTCCGCAACCCGCTCACAACAACTGCACCAGAGTGTATCTGCTTTTCCAAATAATGCCGGATAATTCGTTATCAGTGATGCAAGTTCGCAGATTCCCTTGTATACAAGATAGCCCATCGGCAGAAAAATCACTGCCAGCAGCAACAACACTGCCGCCGTACTTACAATTCCTTTGGGAAGCTTTGTTTTCTCTGACAGAAAGGCTACTGGTTTACATAATATTCTTGCAATAAGGATTGCCAGTAAAAAAGGAATTACAATCGGCAGTGCGAAACGCATTCCCAAATATACTGCAACTGTAATCCCTGCTAAATATATAATCTTTTTTATAAGTTGTCTTGTTTTTCCAGTCATACCATCAGTATGTGTCATACCGGGTTTTTTATGTATTATAAATCTGAGAACAAATGAAATGCCTGACCTTCCGGTGTTATCTGAAACTGCATCTTCTTTTTGCTAGTGGGATGCAGAAATTCCAGCCAGTAAGAACAAAGTGCCAGTGGCATCTGCCTCATTCCCGGCAGACTTTCATTCTTCCTTCCATACTTTCTATCTCCCACCAATGGCCAGCCATGATGCGACATCTGCACACGGATCTGGTGATGCCGCCCGGTCTCTAATTTTACTTCAAGAAGACTGATTTCTTCCGCAGCTTCAGTTTTTTCCGATGTTCCATCCGCTGTACCCGCTCCTGAAGCAGCTTTACCATCTCTGCCATCTCTATCATCGCTATCATCAAGCGTACTACATTCCAGCACCCGATAGGTTAACGCCGCCCGCTTTGCATCTGCGGTTCCCTGTTTTACGACAGAAGAAGTATTACTTCTGCCGTCCTTCTTAAGAAAGTCAATAAGCTGTCCTTCTTTCGGTTCTGCTTTTCCATATACCACTGTCAGATAATATTTTCCAAAACCATTTTTCTGCATCTGCCGGTTCAGCTCTGCTGTAGCTTCTTTGGTCTTTCCAAAGACCATTACGCCTTCCACCGGCTGGTCTAAGCGATGGATGATTCCAATAAAGGGAGTCTCTCCTTTTGCAGCAAGATAATTCCGAAGCAGGCTCTCCATATCCTGCTCGCCCATATGCTTCGTCTGCACTGCAATCCCTGCCGGTTTTACACAAACAAGCAGCTTGTCATCCTCATATAAAATATGTTCTGCAATCTTATACATATACTTTTTCCTGCATCTCCTGTGCATTTTCTAATTGTAAAAATAAAGCTGAATTTGTTTTTACATAAATTTTAATACATACAAAGTCAACAATAATAGCTGCCGCAATAAGTAAAGCAAATAACAATGCCACCGGATTAGCTGCTACCAGACCATTTATAATTTAAATCTGTATCCTACCCCCCAGATTGTCTCGATATACTGAGGCTTTGCGGTATCCATTTCAATCTTCTCACGAATCTTTTTGATATGTACCGTTACGGTTGCGATATCACCAACGGATTCCATATCCCAGATTTCTTTAAACAGTTCTTCCTTGGTAAATACATGATTCGGATTCTGTGCTAAGAATACCAGTAAATCAAATTCCTTTGTGGTAAATGCTTTTTCCTCGCCATTTACCCAGACGCGGCGTGCTGTCTTATCAATCTTGATTCCACGAATCTCAATAATATCATTTTCCTGCACATTGCTGCCAATCAGTCTTTCATAACGGGCAAGGTGTGCCTTTACTCTTGCTACCAGCTCGCTTGGGGAGAATGGTTTTGTGATATAATCATCTGCACCTAGTCCCAGTCCGCGAATCTTGTCAATATCGTCCTTCTTGGCAGATACCATAAGAATCGGTGTATTCTTTACTTCACGAATACGTTTGCAGATTTCGAAGCCGTCCATGCCCGGAAGCATCAGGTCTAAGATATACATGTCAAAATCAGATGCCAGTGCTTTCTCTAAGCCCCTTGCTCCATCACTTTCGATTTCGACATCGAAACCGCTTAACTCTAAATAATCCTTCTCCAGTTCTGCAATTGAAACCTCATCTTCAATAATCAATACTTTACTCATTTGGAACCTCCTGATATTTTCTCAGTACAAAATACATGATTGTACCTGTTTCTTCTTTACTGGTTGCCCATATCTTTCCGCCATGGTCTTCAATAATTTTACGGACAATGGATAAACCGATACCACTTCCGCCGGTTGCAGAATTTCTTGAAGTATCTGCCCGGAAGAACCGGTCAAAGATATATGGCAGGTCTTTCTTTGCAATTCCTTTTCCATTATCTTCTATCTCTACCTGGATAAAATCACCCACATCCTTTACACGAATATTGATAAAGCCCTTCGGCTTATCCAGATATTTGATGGAATTATTAATAATATTATGAATGACACGCTTTAACTGCTCCGGGTCTGCAATAATCTGCACATCATCCCCAGCGTAATTAAAATACGATAAACCAATATTTTTTGCCTCTAAATCCAGGCCGATTTCTTCTACGCAGTCATCGAAATATTCCATTACATTTATCTTGCTAAAATTATATGGAATTCGATTAGTATCAATCTTTGAATAAAGTGTCAGCTCATTTAATAATAAATCCATCTCATTGGCTTTATTATAAATGGTCTTGATATATTTATCCCTTTTTTCCGGCGTATCTGCCACACCATCCATCAGGCCTTCCGAATAACCTTTCACAGCAGTAATCGGGGTCTTTAAATCGTGGGCAATATTACTGATTAAAACACGGTTTTCTTTCTCTGATGCCAGCTTCTCTTCTGCAGAATCTTTCAGTCTCTGCCGCATCTCTTCGAAGTTCCGGCACAGCTCGCCAATTTCATCATTGCTGTCTATTTCCAAAGTAAAATCAAGGTTGCCCTCTTTAATATTCTGGGTTGCCATCTCTAACTTCTTAATCGGAGTAATGATGCTCCGGTAATTCCATATGGTAAGCATACCTGCCGTCAACAAAAGTATCAATAACACAGAAATAATAATATCTATCAGAAGTTCCTTCATTTCCGGCACAAGTGATTTAATAGATGTAATTACAAACAACGTTCCTTCCGAACCATCCGAAAAATCAAAGTCAATCCGCTTAATCATTTCCTGTTTATCACTGTCAATGAAATAGCCGGTCTCTCCCCCTGTCTTGGTATCCATGTAATCCGGCAGATTTTCCGGAACCGTATTCAAATCATTCGTTCCCACATAGACTTCTTCATTATCCCTCATGACAATCAGGTAGGAGTTTTTCCCCTGCAGAGTCTCATTAACGTGCATTAAATATTTCATGTCCAGGAATTTGTCCGGGTCGCTTTCCGCTGTATCCAGTAACTTCTGACAACTGTCCTTTGTCACCCGGTTCCACATCTGCACCGTATTGGTCAGATAACTAATATTTCCATCTTCCACCTGATAGGTGTTGGCAATATCTCTTAACTGAAAATAACGGAATCCGCACATTGCCAACGCGGCCAATGTCACCGGCACAAATATGATAATACAAAATGATATAATCAGCTTTGTCCTTAGTTTCATTCTCAAGCCTCCAGTTTTTCATAATCATAGTATACCACATGCAGTCTCTTTTCCCATGAAAATTCTGAGAATTATTCTAAAGAATTTATAAATTATTTTCCAACCACCCAAAACTCTTTGCTGGTTTTCTCATTAAAACTACGAGAAACACGCTTTGCGAGTTTCTCGAGTTATCGCGGTGCTCGCCAAATCTGCATGCAAGCATGCGATTTTTCTCGCTACTCGCGTAAATACCAAAAGACCTCTTTCCGGCATTTCAATCATTTCCCTTAAGAAATAAATCTTTTCCGAAAAGAGGTCTTTCTTCTTTATACTATTCTGGAATCTATTCCAATATTATAAGTGTTTCTTTAATTCATCAACTTTGTCCAACGCTTCCCATGGAAGTGCAACATCGGTTCTTCCAAAGTGACCATATGCTGCTGTCGGGCGATAAATCGGTCTGCGTAAATCAAGCATCTTGATAATTCCTGCCGGACGAAGGTCAAAGTTCTCACGGATAATTTCTACTAATTTCTCATCAGAAACTTTTCCGGTACCAAAAGTATCAACCATAACAGAAGTAGGCTGTGCTACACCGATTGCATAAGATAACTGAATCTCACAACGCTCTGCAAGACCTGCTGCTACTAAGTTCTTAGCAACGTAACGTGCTGCATATGCTGCTGAACGGTCAACCTTAGTGCAATCCTTACCGGAGAATGCTCCGCCGCCGTGACGGGCGTATCCACCGTATGTATCTACGATAATTTTACGTCCGGTAAGACCTGCATCACCGTGTGGTCCACCGATTACGAAACGTCCGGTTGGATTGATGAAAAATTTAGTATTCTCATCAACTAATTCCTTTGGAAGGACTGGGTCAAAAACATATTTCTTAATATCCTCATGAATCTGTTCCTGGGTTACATCCTCGTCATGCTGTGTAGAAAGTACAACTGCCTCTAATCTCTTTGGTTTTCCAGCCTCATCATACTCTACAGAAACCTGTGATTTTCCGTCTGGTCTTAAGTATTTTAAAGTACCATCTTTACGAACTTTGGTTAACTGTAATGCCAGTTTGTGGGCTAAAGAAATCGGATATGGCATATATTCCGGTGTCTCGTTGGTTGCATAACCAAACATCATACCCTGATCTCCGGCACCGATTGCTTCAATCTCCTCATCAGTCATTTTATTTTCTTTTGCTTCCAAAGCCTTGTCAACACCCATTGCAATATCCGGTGACTGCTGGTCTAATGCTACCATAACAGCACAGGTATGTCCGTCAAATCCGGTTTCTGCATGGTCATAACCGATTTCATTTACAGTATTTCTTACAATTGCAGGAATGTCTAATTTTGCCTTTGTAGTAATCTCTCCTGTTACAAGTACAAATCCGGTACAGCTTGCTGTCTCACAGGCAACACGGCTCATTGGATCCTCTGCCATACATGCGTCAAGAATTGCATCTGAAATCGCATCACACATTTTGTCTGGATGTCCTTCTGTTACGGACTCTGATGTGAATAATCTTTTTTCCATCGTTTTCTCCTCTCGTTTTGTTGATTCCCTTATTAAGTATCTGGTGGGTGCGCTTGGCTCCTCTTTCTTCCAGACCTTTTTTCGCTGCTCACATAAAATAAAAAAACCGCTTACATCATAAGCGGACCCGATAACGGTAAAGATAATCAAATCCTCTTATTGTTCGACTTGCTCGCTCAGGTTGGCACCTTCCTTATGCTGTGGGGTTGCCGTGACTTCATTGATCCTATGTATCTCCATCACTCTGAATAAGAGAAATTACAATATTGAATTTTCAAATCTCTATGGGAGAGAATACACCTATTATATCGAAATGTCAAGCACCATATTTTCTCATCAACAGAGAAAACATTCCTTATTACTTTTTGTATCCTTTTGACAAATTTTAACGGTTTTTACTGTTAAGATTGACATTTTTGGCAAAAAGAATATACTTAAATAGGAATATAATTGTGATTTGTTCTATCATAATTATAAAATCCATCCAGAACGAGGACCACATGCATGAAAGAATATCAGACAAAAGATTTGTTACCAGGTATGGTTACAGCAATTCCTGTCCGCACCAAGCGTGGACAGCTTATTATTAATCCGAATGTAGAACTTACGCGTACCCTGATTTCCAGACTGGAATTTTATGGCATCGCCAGTGTGCAGATTACAGAAAATAAACAGACCGCTGCTCCAATGGAAACGCCAAAGGATCCGGCATATTTTCCTGCCAAAAGCCCTGTTTCTGCACCAAGTCCGGTTTCTGATGCTTCTTACTCACAGAAGCTCAAAAGTTCTCCGGAATTCCAGCGTTTTCAGGTGGATTTCACCCTGCGTTCCCAGGATTTAAAGAACTGTTTTGATGCTTACCTTTCCGATGGAGGAACCGTAAACAAAGAAGAGCTTTTATCAAAGACCATTTCTTTAGTAAGTCCAAAGCAGACCACTCTGGATGTCTTTGATATGTTACATAATATGCGTCAGGTCAACGACAGCACCTATGCACACAGTCTGAATGTTGCCATCATCTCCCGTATTATCGGAAAATGGCTGCATTTTTCCAATGAAGAATTAGACACTCTCACCCTTGCCGGTCTGCTTCATGACATCGGTAAGACAAAAATTCCGGATGAGGTCTTAAATAAAGACGGAAAATTAACAGATGAAGAATTCCAGATGATTCGTAATCATCCGAAATATGGCTATGATATTTTAAAATCCCAGCCATTAAATTCCCATATTAAAAAGGCAGCTCTCATGCACCATGAACGTTGCGATGGTTCCGGTTATCCAATGGGGCTTACCATGGAAGAAATCGATGACTATGCACTCATCATTGCGATTGCCGATGTTTACGATGCCATGACAGCAGCACGCTCCTATCGTGCTCCCCTTTGTCCGTTTGAGGTAATCGCCGAATTTGAAAAAGATGGTCTGCAGAAATATAAGCCAAAGTATATTCTGACCTTCTTAGAGAATATTGCCAATGCATACCAGAACAACCGGGTTATGTTAAGTGATGGTACTTCCGCCCGCATTGTTTTATTGAATCATCGTCGTCTTTCCAAGCCACTGGTTCAGTTAGATGATGGAGCCTGTATCGACCTTGAGAAAAGTCCTTTATATATCAAAGCAATCATATAAAAAGAATGTGCCTTGGCACATTCTAGCGCCTGCGGCGGTCGCTTGCGACATCTGCCTTATACGCCGCAGTGCGCATCCTCGCGGAGCGTTTTATACTTTACAGGAAAGCAATTTCCTGTAAAGTATAAAAGATATCTGATAACTATGCCTCATTTGCAGCATATTTACCAGATATCTTTTTTTGGTTATGATAACGCTTTTTAACACTTCTGTCTCATTGCAATATTCATATTAGTATTTATATTCAGAACTTTCTATATTGTGATGCTCTTATCTTATGATACTTTCAATGTGAATTTCTGGATTTCTTTCTCGGAGCTTACTTTTTCAATCATTGCACCAAGGGAAGCTAATTTCTCTTCAAAATGTTCATATCCACGTTCAATATAATAAATATCATCTACAATGGTGATGCCTTCTGCTGCAAGACCTGCAATTACAAGGGCTGCACCTGCTCTTAAATCCGGAGCACTGACTCTTGCACCTGTGTATTTTTCAACACCGGTAATAATTGCAATATATTTACCAGGACATACGGTCTGTGCCTCGACGATCTCTACCTCAGATGTTTTTACCATAGCATCTGCTGCAGTAACGCCTGTAGATGTGGTTTTAAATTCAATCATTCCGATTGCTTTACTCATTTTGTGCACGTCCTTTCTACTTTACTGCAATAATAATGTAACGGTCTGTTACTTCTGTTACTTTACCGCTGACAGAAGCATGAATACCAACGCTTAAGCCCTGTGCCGGCTGTGCGATCATCTGCCCTCTTGTTACCTCATCACCGGCTTTGACCACTGCCTGTGCAGGTGCTCCGATGTGCTGGCTCAATAATATCCTTACTTTCTTAACCTGTACAAGTTCTTCTTTCAGAGGAGCATCCTTGTCATATCTCGTAAGACCAAGTCGCGCCATCAGACGTTCTTCCGGAACCTTACGGTATTCTCTGGATTCCTGTACCGGTTTCGGCTGTACACCCTGCGGAGGACGGATACCTGCTTTTCTCAGACCGCCCTTCATATCTGCGAGAAGACTTCTCGGTGCAAGACTCTGCGGACATGAGTACATCTCACATACACCGCAGGAACTGCAGAAAGAAGCATCTATCTATGGATTCAGGTCTCTGAAATCATTATTTGATGCAGCCCTCATAAATTTCGCCGGATCGATCGGATGTCCCAGATTATGTCTCGGACATAAATCTGTACAGGTATTGCACTGGCAGCAGATAGATGCTGCACGTTTTAAATCTATGGAAGAAGTCCGCTGCTTCTTCGCTACAATCAGATGGTCTTTTGGAAGGACCAAAATCGCATTTGTTGTCTTTGTCACCGGATCTGAACCATTTCCGATACGCCCCATCATCGGGCCGCCTACGAAATAGACAGGATCCTTCACTGTTGTGCTGCCTGCCTGTGCTACCACTTCCTCCAGAGTACATCCCAGGGGAACTCTCACTGTAACAG
>ENA-OVGR01001226-OVGR01001226.1-human-gut-metagenome-genome-assembly--contig:-NODE-1226-length-23334-cov-3.952189_pt1 | contig 23334 bp, 16 predicted proteins | sample MGYA00237775_ERZ505429 | MGnify/ENA primary metagenome ERZ505429 (study PRJEB26158, sample SAMN06016345) | human gut metagenome | biome: human gut; feature: ankylosing spondylitis patient; material...
GAGTACCGCTATGCTGACTTCGAGGAACTGACACCTGCTATGCTCCGTGACCTGATTGAGAAGATCATCGTTCATGAGGGCGATAAGAGCAGCGGACACCGGGAACAGCGAATTGAAATCTACTACACCTTTATCAGTGTGGCAGAAAGTTCGCAAATCATTGTAAAACGCAAGAAAAAAGCAGCGTAACATACAAAGTACATTACGCTGCTTCTCTCATCAGTTAAAAAACTTCCTTGTTGACATCAGGCTAATGGGAGGCCCTTTGTTGATTGTAAGCTTATTTCTTACTTGCCCTGATAGGCACGATAGAGGAACGTAACGATCTGTGCTCTCGTGCAGCCGTTGTTGGGGCTGAAGGTGGAAGCGGACGTACCGTTGGTCACGCCGCTCTCCACGGCCCAGGCCACTGCGTCAGCATAGAAAGCATCGGCCGTCACGTCGGTGAAGCCGTTCACCGTGGTGGGCGCGGTGCCCAGTGCGCGGTACAGGAACGTCACGCTCTGGGCGCGGGTGCAGGTGGCGTTGGGGCTGAAGGTGCCGTCGCCGGTACCCAGCGTGATGCCATTCTCCACAGCCCAGGCCACAGCCTTGGCGTAGTAGCTGCCCGCGGGAACATCCGCGAAGCTCACCGTACTCTTAGGCTCGGGAGAGCCGGCGGCGCGCCACAGGAAGGTCACAATGTGAGCACGGGTGCAGGGCTGGTCGGGGCCAAACAGGCCGCTGCCGATACCGCCGGTAATGCCCTTCTTGGCAGCCCACTTCACAGCGTCATAGTAATAGGCGCTGGAGGGAACGTCCACGAAGTCCATGGCCTTGATCTCAGCGAATTCAGCGGAAACCGTCACCTTGGAGGCGGGCATGGTAAAGGTAAACTTGCCGTTGCCCTTGTCCTTCACTTTGATCTTGCTGCCGCTGGCGTCCTTCACGGTCAGGGTGTCCAGCTCATAGCCGCTGTCGGGCTTGACGGTGATGGTCACGGTATCGCCCGCCTTGGCGTTCTTGGGGTCAACGGTCACATCGCCGTGCTTGACAGAGGGCGCGGAGACGTCATAGCGTCTGGTGGAAGAACTGGAACCGCCTCCGGAGCTGCTGCCGCCACCGCCGGTGCTGCCGCCGCCGGTCGTGCTGCCACCAGTAGTGCTGCCACCGGTCGTGCTGCCGCCGGTCGTGCTGCCACCGGTAGTGCTGCCGCCGGTCGTGCTGCCGCCGGTCGTGCTGCCACCAGTAGTGCTGCCACCGGTCGTGCTGCCACCGGTAGTGCTGCCGCCGGTCGTGCTGCCAGGCACATTCACTCCGCCGGGAATGATATTCACTTGGAAACTTTCATTTTGTATGCCCGTAAATCCTTTGTTTTCGATGTCCACCTTAGCATTATCCGAATCCGCCTTAGCAATGAATTTCAGAGTAAACAGTGCACCATCGCCACTAAGGAGTTCTGTGTTAGCAAAGACTACTTTATTCTGTTTTGCATTGGGCGTAAAGAAACCATTGCTGAGCAGGGCTCCTTTGACAACGTCCTTCAATTCCAGCTTGTTTTGATCATACACAACGGTAAAATCAAGGCCAGCAAAGCCCGGGTTGTCCGCAAGGGAAACATTCAGTGTGACTTCCTCACCCGCTGTAACTGCTTTTGTCACAGTCTCAACAGTGATAGTCGCCGCACTGCTGTCATCAGTGCCAGTTGCCATAGCAGGGGTGATTGCCATTGTGAGCACTACCGCTACGGAAAGAAGCACCGATAACCAGTGTTTTGCATTCTTCATGTTTTTCTGTTCCTTTCTTTTATAAAAAATGTTGTATCACATGATACACAAAGGATTGGTGCTTCTACCGAAGGATGCCCTATCCAGCATCCTTCGGTAGAAAAGAGAACCTCAATCGTTGTAGTCAGCCAAGCGTCGCAGTAACGTTACGGCATCCGAAATATTTACGGTGCCATCACCGTTCATATCGCTATTTCCGATGATTATATTTACACTCTCATCCCCCGCGAGGTAACGGAGCAGAGCCACTGCGTCAGAAATATTGACCACGCCGTCGCCGTTCACATCGCCCGTCACAAAGACAGTTTCCGCAAAAGTCACATTCAATTTTGCGATACGCTGTGTGAGCCAATTCTGCATATCTGCAAGAACCGAAGCATAGGTGGTGTTCTTCCAAATGTGTTCGGCATTATTCGGATCTCCCACTCGGATATACGGCCAGAGGACGAAGTTCATTTCCGCACTATCTGCCAGGCAGTCCGCATAACCATAGATCGTACCGTCCTCCGTGATCAGAGCATTGGCTTGCGGAGCAAATGTCGCGTTATAGTATGCGATGACAGCCTCCCGGAAGTCGGGGATCTGGATCAGCGCTTCCGCCAGATAGTGATAGTCGGTCGTGTCCGGCGAGATATACTTGGTCCAACCGGTGCCGAGCGTCATGTCCTGATCCCAGATGGGACCGGCATACATGATTCCGTTGGCATCCTTGTAGAAATAGAGCGAGGAAATGAAGCCGTCCGGACTCAGCGCCAGTTCCTGCAGCAAGAAGATCTTCACGAGCGAATCACGGTCAACATACTCGTAATAGTGCTTGCCGTCATCGTTGATGCCGGTGTAATTGCCGTTTTCGTCCATGGCATAGACCGCATTCTCAAACGCCTGATAATACTCGCTGATGTACTCCATAGCTGCATCGCCGCACCATTCGGGGCTCTTGACATTGACGCCCTTACCCTTCTTGGTCACAAATCCGTTGACCTCATCCGGTGCGTCGTGGTTCAGCTCCAGCAGGTATCCGCCCGTGATGTCGGTCGGGTCAGTAAGGCCGGTCGTATAGGTATAGCTCCCACCATAGGCATTGGTGCCGGTTGCGGTGGTCATGTTCGTCCCATACTCCGGATTCTGATCCTTGTACGCAGCTTCCAGATCGGTGATATTGATGCCGGTATCCTTGACCGCATTCTTTTCGCTCAGCAGATACACGCCGCGATACTCACCATCGTAGTACAGGTTCACCCAATCGCAGCTCGCTGTATAGGGCATTTCCAAAGCAGCCGCCATGTCCTTGAACAGCTTGTCATGCATCAGTGTAGCGTCGAAGTAGTTTGCCAGGAGCACCCACGTCTTCACGTTCTCGCCGTTTTGCAGCAGATCGGAGGCCGTTTCCAGCTTCATCTGATAGGACTTCTTCGCAGCGTAGGTAAAGGTGGAATTGCCGCGTGCCTTGAGCTCTTTGATGTCCATCGTACTGATCTCGCTGCCGGCTGCGTCGATCATCTTGAGTGCCGCCGTCGTGGTGTTCCGCTTGCTGCTATCCACATAGCTGCGTCCCTGCGTGTTCGCATTCGTGCTGGTCAGATAGATGGTCGGCAAGTTCGTCGCCTGCATGATGCGGACGGTGAACGCTGTACCGTTTCCGACTTTTGCAGTCAGGAGGCGATAGCCGTCCGTCTCAGAAGCCAGTGCGGAAACATTCAGTGCAGCAGCATTGCCGTTAACGGGCTGGCTGCCCTGATCGCCTGCAACCACCAGACTGCCGTCATTAGCCGAGCGGGTGATGGTGACATTCAGGTTCGCAAGATCTGCCGAGGCAGGCAGGAACAGATAATTTGTACCGTCCACATCGACCGCCGGAATCTGTATGCCATCTACTGTGGCAGTCATAGCCGTTACATTTGCCGAAAGAGGAGACGTTGTTGCGCAGAGGATATTGGACCATTTTACGCTGGTGTAGACCTTGTTGTCTTCTGTCGGAACCTTAGTCCGGCCAGCCGCTACAAAATAATACGCTGTGTCCGCGCTCAGCCCCGTGACTTCAAAAGCGGTATTCTCAGTGGTTCCCAACGATGTACGGTTTTGGCCCTTCTCGTCGCATTGGAAGACCTCATAATACTCCGCGCCGGGAGCTGCGCTCCATGCAAGGGTCAGGGAATCTATCGCAGCAGAGGTGCATCTCAGATTCTCCACATTGTTCGGAACAATGTAGTAGGTCAGCGTTTTATTGCCGTAGTAATTTCCTCGGCCTTCGCATTTGATCTCGGCCTTGCCGACATTCTTGCTGTCCGGCCATTCCACATACAGATCGGGGATCTGTCCGTTGATGAGGTTGGCATCATTGTTCTGCGTCAGCACATAGTCACCGTGTTTGGCAAAGCTGCCGGGACGAACACCGGTGTCGGTGTAATAATAGTTGGGGGCCGGTTCGATATCGCGAGGCTTTTCAGGGCTTCCGAATTTGAAGTCGACATCTTTGCTGTTGATATCGATGCCGTGGAACTTGCAGACCGTGCAGATATGGTTTTCATCCCATTTGTGATCGACGGGGCGCTGAAAATCAGATCGATCCGTTGCCGTGCATTGCGGACAGGTATAGGTAATATAGCCACCGGTCACGCAAGTGCGGCTGTCGCTCTCCGTGGTCCGGAAGGCGTAGCCGTCCGCGCAGGAATGGTATCTGTCCTCGCCCTGAGAAGAGAACTCGTTTTTCTTGACGATTCCGTTTGCAAGGATGACCTGTTTGCTGTCTGTGGTAGAGAGCAGACCACTGAAAGCATAGTCGCCTTCAGGTTTCAGTGCCGTACCGCAGACTGTGCAAGTGATCGTTCCAGCGGTCATATCGTATTTGCTGGTGCCATTCACCGTGTGCTTGCCCAACTCGCAGTCGGTGCGCGTTTTGGTGTAGGAATCCAGCTCAGTGCCATCGTACTTGATAGCCTTGACTGTGAAGGACGCTTCCGTTGCCTGCACTGTGAGATACATGCCGTCGTATTCGGTATGAGGCTTGGCGCACGCATAGTACTCTCGCTTTTCAAACTTGTTGCTCTTGCCGCTCAAATCACCGCAGACAAAGTACACAACGCCGTTTCGGCTGTTTTCCGTCTGCTTCACGCCGCCGAGCATGGGATAGGTGCGGGCGTAGGCATGGTCATCACCGCCGAAGACGAAGCTGAAGCCTGCCTTCTCAATACTGGCAAGGATCTCCGGTGTTGCGGAAACGGACTCGGTGCCATAGATGGGCTCGTGCGACACGAGTACCTTCCAGACGCAGTCGGTGGTCAGATTCTCTGCAATGTCCGCCAACGTCTCAGAGAGCTTCGTGCCATGGTTCACGACGACTACACAGACCTTGCCGTATTCCATTTTGTACCAGCTGTTCTGCGCGCTCTCAGGCAGATCATAGATTGCCTTGCTGATCTTGCCATCCGCATCGCCGTAATACTCATGGTTGCCCAGCACATGGATCAGATCCACTCCGCCCAGCGTACCGCTGTTGACCGCATTCAGGAACGGGCGGCAATGCGTTTCATACATTGTCACATTGTCGATGGCATCGCCGGTCTGAACACCGAAGTCATAGCTTTCTGCTTTCAGCTTTTCCAGCGCTGCAGCCAGATTTGCTGTGTCGCCTGTTTGAATGTCGCCCAGGATGAAGAAGTTGGTGGCTACCGCGTCCGCGGCAGGCATTTTAAAGCTCTGCGTATTAGACCAAGTAGCGCCATCACCCACCTGATAGTAGTAGGTGGTGTCTGGTGCCAGATCGGTAAGCGTTACCTTGTTGCTCCGCAGCGCATCGCCGCGGGTGCTCTGCACAAAGGTCTGGATCGTGGAGGTTCCATCCACCGTAGCGGCGCCGTTGAGTTCGGCATCGGTGGAATACTTCACCTGTGCCTTTTCCGCAGAGCCATCGATCTGGGTAAGCCAGGTAATGCTCTTGGTTCCCGCTTTCGTCACACCGTTGGTGAGGATACCGAAGGGCTTGCCGCCGTTCTCAGTCGTCCTTTCGCAGACGATCACGCGCTGGTTCCAGGAGCGGCCGCTGCCGGCCTTTTCGGCATAGAAGGTATATTCATCCGCCGTGTCAAAGGTTTTGGTAAATGTACCCTTCATGCTGGTGCTGCCCAACTTCTGGCTGCCGTCGCTGTTCACCTGATAGATATCCGCACGGGAAATAGGCGTGCCGTCGGCATCCGTTACGGTCAGTTCGGCAGGCATCCCGGCAATGGCCTGCTCACAGGTGAGCTGATAGCTTGCCGTCATGGGGACAACCTTTTCTGTGCCGGAGAAGGTATAAGCCGTTCCAGTTTCGGTACCGTCCGCGACGGTGTAGCTGCCCTGCGTCACCGTGCATTTCAGCACGCTGTCCGATGCGGCATTTGCAGGAATCGTGATGATGAGATAACCCAACTCGGAAACATAGTTGTAATCCGTGTCCTGCGCGCCGGTACGCATCGCCCGCCGCGCCTGCGTAACTGGCGGCTTTGTGACCGTGATTTTGGCAAGTCCCTTTTCCAAAGCATTTTGATCCAGTGTCAGCGTATAGTCGCTGCTGAGTGACTCGACCTTAGCGCCCGCAAGATACTTCGCAGCGTTGCCCATAGCGCGGAAATCCACCGTCAGCTCTGCCTTTGTGACAGGCTCGCCAGTGTTATTTACGATAGCAAAGACGTATTCCTTGCCGATCTCCGGCGGCTCGGGCTGGGGCAGGATATCAATGGCAGACTGCATCCCCTTTGCGTCCTCCACACGGAAGGTGCGTGTTTCGGTGGTCACGTTGCCGTAGAAGTCTTTAAGCCGGATGGTAAGGGTATGCGTGCCGTTACGGAGCGCCACGCCCGTGAGGTAGAGGGAACCGTCATTGATCTCCAGCTTGCCGGTATAGTCCGTACCGTCCAGCAACACGCGGATACCGCTGGTATCGATGCCGGTAGCGTATTTATCGGTCAGCTCGCTGTCGGAATAGACGGCGTTAAAGGTGAGATTACCGCTGTTCAGCACGGTAGAACCGTCGCTCAACAGCGCCGTGCCGGAGGAGGTCTCGGTGACCGATTCCAGCACCGGCTTGGTCACGTCGTTGGTATTCGTGCCGTAGATGAACTGGAGATTATCGATGTAAAGATAACCCGCACGCCTGGTGCAGTTCTGGGGGGAGGTAACACGCACCGTATAGGCGCGGCACACATCAACGGGCATCTGGAAGGCAGAAATATCCGCTTCCACCCAGGTCCAGCCCTTACCTGCCCAGTCGCTGAGCGTACTGCCGCTCACCGTGCCGTCAGCATTGTAGCTGTAGTACTGAACATAGGCCGCCGTACCGGTAAGCTGCTTACCGTCAACGTAGCTCACGCTGCCATCAGCATTCAACTTCATGTAGGCGGTATCAAGGTTGCCTTCAAACGCAGCGCCCTTCAACACAGCCTTGAGGATGGAAGTATCTCCAGCGCTATCCTTTGGCACATTGATCCACAAACCGATTCTGGTCGGCTGCATCGTATTTACCAGAAGGTCACCGGAGAAACCGAAGTCCGCTGCGGCAACCGCCGATGCGGCCGTAACATTGGTAAAATCATAGCCAAGCTTGAACGCATACTGACCAAAGCGAACATTTTCATCCTCTTCGGCACTGACAATTCTGTTATATCCTTCGGGGAAGACCACACCCTTATTGGTCGTGTCGCGAATCCACAGCCGACTTTCTTTTACCTCTGTCGGAAGAAGTTGGCCACTGCCACCAGCAGATGAGCAACCAACATGGCATTTCCAGTACTCCGCCGCGGCTACACCGCCGTGGTCCTCGAAGTCCATCAAAACAAACGGTTCCATGCCAACCGCAACATCGACTTCTCCATGGACTGTGGAATTGGTGGTAAGCGCTACATGGATCGTGCCGCGCAAAGAAGATTCCGCATCGGCGACAAACTTATTTCCGGAAAACTTTCCAATATAGGCGGAAAATGTTTGCTCCAGATTTGCGGGCTTCTTTTCGCCGATTGCGCCGCCGGAGGACACATACTCAACCTTTGCTGTGATTTTCATCGCACCGTTTTCCGTTGACGGAACCAACTCCGTCACGCGATAGGTTGATGTATAGGTCAGCGAGGATCCCCACGCATAGTATTCCACAACGACTGTATCCTTCTCCAGCGTATCCGGCGTGATTGCCATAGAGAAATCGCCCTTTGTGTTGTTCGCCTTGGGATCTACAAGCGCGTCAAATTTGTAATATGTAGGATCAACACTCCACACAAAGTCTCCATCCTTATAATGAACTGCTCTGCCCTGCCAGGTAGGCTTGAAGGTCAGGTCGCTCGTCTGGCCAAAATCAATGGAGACGCTGTTGTTGGTGAAGTCCAGCTTATCCGGCCACTGCACCTGAATTCTGGTCTGGCCAATGATCTTGCCGCCGACCTCCAGACCGACTTTGACCTCGCCGCAGGTACCGGCAGCCGTGTAAAGGCCATTCGCATTGATGCGGCCATTGCCGGAGAGAACCGCCCAAGAAGCACCTGCGGGAATTTCCGCCTTGCCGCCAGCGGCGTCAATGCCGGTCGCCGCAAACTGCACCGTGCTGCCGGGGGTATAGACCTCGTCATTGGGCGTCACCACCGCGTGGTCGAACTGACCTGTGGGCTTCGCCGTGGAGAGCACCATGATGGTGTTGGACACCTTACGCTCGTAGCCGTCGGACGGACGGCAGCGCAGGGTCAGACCGGCGGTACTGCTTTCCGACTCGCCTTCGCGCTGGGTGGCGAAGGTCGAGGAGCCGCCGCCATCCAGATTGATGGCCTGCACGCAGCCCAGATCTTCCATGGAGGCCGCAACCTCTGCCATGGTCATGCCGACAGAATAGGGTGCCTGACGGCCATCCACCATGAACATCACCACCGTGCCGTCAGCCTTGATGCCGATGGCAGTGCGGGAAGCACGGGTAGAATTGTCAAGATCGCTGCGGGCGTGGCCGTCCACAAAGATATCGCCAAAGCTGGCGACAGCTTCCAGAACATTGCCTGCCGCAAAGGCGGTGCTGCATTCCTGTGCGCTGGTGATGTGCGCGTTGCCGCTCGCATCGATCCAAAAGGTCGTATTGGTCGGCGCATTGATCTGCGTGCCGCTCATGATAAACGCGCCGCTTGGGCGACCGTTGCTCATGTCATAGCCGCCGGCGTTGATCGCGCCGACAACATTGGTTGCGCGACGGGTCTGCATGCTCTGCGCCTGCTTGGTCGTTTCCGTCATGGCCCAGTTTCTGCCGGTTTTGATGGTTTCGATATCATCATCACTGTAACCGGCCGCAATGGAAGCTGTGGAGCCTTCGCCCACTTTGACCTCCATCACATGACCCATCATCTGCTGGGTCAGTGCGCCATTGTTCAAGATCCATTCGTATTCCTTGACATCGGGTGTCATGGCATATTCCTTTTCGGATATCTGCCGGATACCCAGTCGGTCAAGTCCGCCGCTGCTTGCGTTCTCCGCTGCCTGAACCTGTGCCGGTAGCAGTGATGCCGTCAAACAGAATGTCAGCAGCAGCGAAAGCAATCTTTTCATGTGATCTCCTCCTACAGTATATGTTTTCTGCGGCTCCCCGCAGTTGAGCACCTATTATATTAGTGTGTCGGTTTCTCCGGCTGCCCGGCTAAGATCGCCGTACATTGGCTCAGCGGCCTGCCTGCGCAAACAGGGCAGCCGCAGCGCTGTTTTCCTGTACGGCTGCTGATGACCGATTTCCACGCATGGCCGTTTTCACACAGCCACCAGGCCTTCCGGCTGCTGCCGGGCGTCACCTGCTGCGGCGTGAAGCTGCCGTTAAGGGTTGGATGCCATTGCGACGCGATTACCGGCTCCTTGGTTTCCAGATCATTAAATCCAGGCAGGACCTTGCGGTTGGTGCAGTACGGACAATCGCTCCCCTTGTTCACACGGTGGGCGATGACCGCACAGAAGGAATGCCCCTTGTCACAGAGCCACCACACGCGGCGATTGGAGTATACGCTCACTGCCTCCGGTGTCAGCGCACCGTTCTTTTTCCGGTCCCACTGTTCAGCGAGCCGCGGATGCAGTGAAGCGAGATCATTGAATCCGGACAGGACCTTTTGCCCCGCACAGAACGGACAGCCTGCATTTGATGAGACACGGCTGGCAACGCTCGCCTGCCAGCTATGTCCTTTCGGACACCTCCACCAGACCTTCCGATGCGCTCCTGGCACGACCTGCGTCGGCAGCAACGGGGAATTCTTTTCTGTGTCCCAGTCCGAAAGCAGATCAGGAAATTTTGCCGCCAGGGAGTTTTCCTCCGGCAGAACAGCTCGGCCCGCACAGACGGGACAGCCCGTCCCTTGTGTGCGGCTTTTAACTGCAGAGCGGTAAGAATGTCCTTTAGCGCATCGCCACCATACAAGCCTTCGGCTGCCAACCGTCAGCTCAGAGAATTGCACCGGGCCATTCTTCTCTGCATCCCATTCCGGCTCAAGCTCCGGATGGCACATTCGCAGGGCCTTCTTTGGCTCTGCCAGACGTCCTGAGCAGTATGGACATCCGCTGCCGGCGGAGCGAGAATAAATCTTTGCCTGCCAGTGATGCCCGCTGGCACAGTACCACCATACCTTTTGGTGGCTTCCGTAGGTCACATCCTTCGGCGTGAGCGGCGCATTGCGTTCATCGTCCCATTGTGCCAGCAGGTGAGCTTGTTCATGCCCGGCGCAGAAATCGTACAGAGACGGACGGATTGCCGCTCACCTCCCGCAGAATAGTTGGCCGCCTGCAACACAGGCGGAAGGGTCTTTTTTAGCTGATCGTGTATCCGGCACAGTGGCTAAAAAAGTACGTTTTTTTAGTCGGATTTAAGCCGTTGGCCTATTGCTATTCTGTTGGGGGAGTGCTATGGTAGATGTATAAGATTTTGTGTATATCGCTGTGGTCGGCAACCTGTACTTTTTTATCCAGTCTTCTTCGTCTGCGTTTTCTTAACGGCTTCTTTGCACCCGCCATCCTGCGCCCAGAGCAAAAAGCTCCGGTGGGTGACGCCCAGCAGTCTTCCTGCCGCACGTGCAGACAGCTCGCCGCGCTCCCAACGCGCTTTGACTTCGCCGAACCCTTCTGGCAGCGCCTTGCGGGGTCTGCCGAATTTCACGCCGCGCGCCTTCGCTGCGGCGATCCCTTCCGCCTGCCGCTGGTGAATGAACTCGCGCTCTGTCTGCGCCACATAGGATAGCAGCTGCAGCACGATGTCCGCGATCAACGTTCCGGTGAGGTCGCGATTCCGCCGCGTGTCAAGCAGAGGCATATCCAGTACAACGATTGCCGCACTCTTTTCCTTTGTGATGATGCGCCATTGCTCCAAAATTTCTTCATAGTTTCTGCCAAGACGGTCGATGCTCTTGATCACAAGCGTATCGCCGTCTTTCAGTTTGCGCAGCAGCCGCTGGTAGCTGCGGCGGTCAAAATCCTTGCCGGACTGCTTGTCCACAAAAATCGCCCGGTCCGTTAAACCGAATTCCCGCAGAGCGATGAGTTGGCGCAACTCATTCTGTTCCTTGGTCGAAACTCTTGCATAACCGTATTCCATGTGCTGACCTCCCAATTTATCGGTGGATAAATTGTAAGCCAGGTGCCGGCCACATGGACAATATAGTGTTATATCACTATTATAGCACATATTTTTCTGTTAGTGAAGTATCACTAATAACCTTTTCTCAAATAATTTACCATAGTGATAAATCGTCATGGAGGTTTACACTATGGATACTCGGGAAACTGTTGCACTTCGCATCCGCCAACTTTGCGCAGAACGAAAAATTACACCGAACGGATTAGCAAATCTGTCTGCCGTTCCTCAAGCAACCATCAAGAGTATCCTTAATAATGAAAGTAAAAATCCGGGCGTCGTGACGATTAAGAAGCTTTGTGATGGTCTTGACATTACCCTCGGTGAGTTCTTCTCCACGCCTGAATTCGATACGCTGGAACAGGAGATCAAGTGAAGCCTCTTTCTCAGCCTCTACCGCCAGCGCTCCTCCATTTTTCGCGTAGAGTACACGCATAGTGCGTGAACTCTACGCTCTATACGGGGCATTCTCTCATTTTCACGGAAAATCTTCCATCCGCTGCTGCGTTTGACGGTTACGTATTGCGGCCGCGCCGTTTCCCATTTGAATGGAGTACAGCTACATGAAAAATGAATCCCAATATGGTCTGCTGCTTCTCCGGCAATATCTATATCGGCAGACAGACGAGCAGCATCCGGTCTCGGTCACGGACATTCTCGCATTCTGGCAGCAGCACGGCATTCAGGCCGGACGCAAGAGTGTTTACACCGACATCGAACTGCTGCAGAACGCCGGAATGGATATCGTCTGCGTCAAAAGCACCCAGAATCGATACTTCGTGGGGGAGAGGCTGTTTGAACTGCCGGAGCTGAAGCTGCTGGTGGATGCGGTGGAATCCTCCCGGTTTATCACGGAGAAAAAGAGCACCGCCCTCATCAAGAAGCTGGGCCATCTCACCAGCACAGCGCAGGCGGAACAGCTGAACCGCCGCATTTACATGGGCGGCACTCCAAAGCCGGAGAATGAGAGCATCTACTACAATGTGGATACCATCCACAACGCCGTCCAGAAGAAACAGCAAATCACCTTCCAGTATTTTGAATACACGCCTAAAAAGGAAAAGATACTCAAGCATGATGGATACAAGTATCGGTTCAGCCCCTACGCCATGATCTGGAATCGGGACTGCTACTATGCCGTAGGCTGGTCGGAAAAGCATGGAAAGATTGCACAATTTCGGGTGGACCGCATGACGGCAGTCGAACCGCTGGAACAGACGGCAGTCCAGACACTGGACTTTGATCCGGCGGAGTATGTCCGAAAGGTGTTTGGAATGTATCCGGACGACCTCTGTACCGTGAAACTGCTGTGCGATAATGAGGTCATGCGCAGCGTCATCGACCGCTTCGGTGAAAATGTGCAGACGGAAACTGTAGATGAACAGCATTTCTGCGCCACAGTCGAGGTCGCGCCAAGCCCTCCATTTTTCAGCTGGATCTTTACTTTTGGAGGAAAGATCCGCATCATCGGCCCGTTAACGGTGCTGGAGGAAATGCGGGATATGGCAGCGTGGCTGAAATAATTTCTGGGTGGTGTTCCCTGCGGGGAACACCATCTTTTTCACGTCTTGCCAATCGAACGAATGTTTGCTATACTGAGGCTACAGTGTTTCCAGAGAAGAGAACACGGATAGGAGGTGAGTTACTTGGAACAGACATTCGGCAGCTTCGTTCGAGAGAAACGGCAATCTATCGGATTGTCCCTGCGCACGCTGGCGGCAAAGCTGGATTTGTCACCAGTCTATCTGAGCAACATTGAGAACGACCGCAGACCGGCGCCGACACGCGCATATTTGGAACGGTTGGAGCAGGAACTGCATCTGAGCAAGGTAGAAACCGAGCAGATGCTGGACCTTGCCGCCAAGTCTCAGAACAACCGTGTATCCGCAGACTTGCCGGACTACATCATGGATCGGGAGATCGTCCGGGCCGCGCTCCGCACGGCAAAGGAGGCAGACGCCACAGACCAGGAGTGGCAGGAATTTATCGACCGGATCACCCAGCGCGCAAAGAAATCCAAAGAGGGCGGTGAAATAAACGCATGAAAAAAGCATATTACTGCGAACAGGCGCTGGAGCGGATCGCCCGCGATGTGATCACCGCCTATGACCTCAGACTTTATTACGGCCCTCCCACAGCCATTCCCATTGAGGACATCATCGAGGCACAGGGGCTGGTGCTGGAGTATCAATATCTGCGGAATAATGGGCGGGTTTTGGGCGAGACCATCTTTGACGACGGTCTCACAGCGATCTATGACCGGGAAAACCACCGCTATGACCTTCTTCCCGTCAAGGGCGGCACCATCCTCATCGACTGCTCTCTCTGCGAAGAGGAAGCATCTACCGGGCGGCTGCGCTTTACCTGCGCCCATGAGCTGGGGCACTGGCTGCTCCACAAGAAACTGTTCAGCGGGACCGGCGAAAACGCGGCGCTCCGTCCCGGCAATGAGAGCGACAACACATTGGAAGTGCAGGCGAACCTGCTGGGCTCTATCCTTCTGCTGCCGCTGCCGCAGGTCAAGCGCTGTTTCTATCAGCTGCGCTCCGGACGGACGAACCAACAGCTGGTGACGGATATGGCAGGTATCTTTCAGGTATCCAAACAGGCCATGCGCATTCGGTTGGAGAACCATAACCTGCTGTAAAAAATTTTCATGTGCTGTTCTCAAAAAAGAGAACAGAGAAAGCGAGGCGCTATGTCAAAAACCAATTCCCTGCGCTGTCCGCTGTGCGGCAAGGGCCGTATCGCGGATATCCCCAGCGGTGCGGAGCAGTCTCAGTACAGGCTGTTTGCGCTGCACAGAGCGGAACACCCTGACCTGATCGCCAAATGCCCCAAGTGCGGCGAACAGATCGGCATCACGGTGCTGACACCGGATGCTCACCCCCTGATCCACACGCCCATCCCCTTTATGGGATATGTTCAGGCATAAATTAAAAATCCAATTGATATGACTTCGTCAAGCGCACCAGCCACCCATCGTCGAATATGGGAACATTGAGTTAGGAGCCTTACAAGTAGCTTTTCAGCTATGTGTAAGGCTCTTTTTTTGCGCCTTTCTTTGGCTGAAAAGCGGAAAGGCACACAATGCGCAGACGCTGGCAACCCTATATCGCTAAATATCCGTGACCCCATCTCAGACATTTCAAAAAAATCTGAGATTGGAGTCATGAATCATGAAAAAATGGCAGGAAGAACGCAACTATCGGCGCGTTCGAAACGAGGCTGGCGAAGTCATCGCCAATATCATCACTGTAGACGGTATGGACGTAGAGGTGCCGGAGGATGTCTACCTCGCCTATGCGCAGGCAGACCGCAGGGAGCGCTATATCACGGAGGAACAGTCCTCCGGAAAACTGCTCTCTCTGGAGCAGATGGAGGAAGATGCGCTTTTGCCGGACTATGTCGGAGCAGAAACGGCCCCCAGTGCTGAAACGGAGGCACTGGAGCGTGAGGAATTCCGAGATTTGGCAGAGCAGAAGCAGATCCTTTTGCTGGCGCTGCTGTCACTGACGGATGATGACCGGGAACTCATCAACGCCCTGTTCTTCGACGGTGCGTCTACACGGGAATACGCCCAAAGAATGGGCGTCAGCCAGCGGGCGGTCATCAAGCGGAGAGACCGCATCCTGCGGGATCTCAAAAAGTTTTTTGAAAATTCCTCGAAATAAGGGTATTCACCGAACGCAATTTTCGGGAGGACAGTGAGGGGCTCCGAATCACCCCTCGCTGTTCCTTGAAAATTGCATACCAGCAATACGGATAACCACCCGGACAGAAGAGCGATCCGCGCAGTGTGCGCCACGACCCACGGGAAGCCTTGCAGCTTCTCGTGGCGAGCGATTTTACCTGCGCGGGGGCGGCGTTGGCAGCGCCGCCCGCAGAGACGCTGTTCGGGCAGATAATGAGACACAATGCACTGGCCAGCATGAAGAGGCTGGGCTGCTCCGGGATTGAAAGCAGTAGAGATCCCGGAAATACGCCCGTGAAGGTCTTGCCGGACCTTGTCCGTATTGTTCCCTTTTCTCACCGGGGCGCGCGCTGCAAATACGGTGGAAACGAAAACAAAGCATGACAGAAAAGAGGAAATTATCGGATGAATACCAACGATAACAGGCTGAAAGCCCATAAACTGATCGACCATATTTTTCAGGACCTTCTTCCCGCCCACGGTATGGCACAGCGCCCAGAGCAGATCCAATTGAGCCACCGGATGCTGGACGCCATGCAGGACGGGAGGATCGCCCTGTGCGATGCCGGGACGGGCATCGGCAAGACCTACGCCTATCTGGCGGCTGCCACGGCAGCGTCGGCTTTTCCAACAGGGCAGATCGCCCGCCCCATCATCATTTCCACCTCCAGTATCGCGCTGCAAAACGCGGTGTTGACGGAGTATCTGCCGCTGCTGTCCTGTGTCCTAATGGCGGACGGGATTCTTACCAAGCCACTGAAAGCGGTCATCCGCAAAGGAAAAAGCCATTATGTCTGCGACGAGCGGCTGGACAGGCGGCTGCGTCAGGTATATCCTGCAAAGAAAAATCCGGAAGCGTTGGCAGCGCTCCGGACTCTTAGGGAAACGCTGGACATGGACAGAGTTTCTCATCTCAGCGGCTATGACCGGGAGCGTGTCTGCGTACCGCAGGTCTGCGACTGCAAGCAGAAGGACTGCCGCTATCAGCGGTTTCTCAAGACCTGCGACAAAGATCAATTTTTGTTTCAAATCTGCAATCATAATTTGCTGGTGGCAGATGCTATCCACCGCAACGAGGGAAAACGCCCTATCTTCCCGGAGCACAGCATCATCATCGTGGATGAAGCCCATAAGCTCCCGGAAACCGCACAGCAGATGCTGGGTGTGACGCTGACCGTAGAAGAGATACGAAACCTTATCCTTCAGCTGAAAGAAGAACGGTACTTACTGGCGGCAGAAATGCTGGAGGACAGCACCGGCCCTTTGCTGCGCAAGCTGGCGCAGCCCAGAGAGGAAGCGGAGCTGGTGGAAGCCTGTTTGCGATTGCTGACCGCGCCAGCCCGCACACTGCCCATCATTCAGCGGCAGATTGGCAGCCTGCTCTCCCCGCTGGGAAGCTGCCAGCTGAATACGGTGCTGGACGCGGTCAAGCTGTTCACCAGTTCCCAGACAGATATGATTTTTTACACTGCCGAAGATGTCAGCACAGGCGGCGCCATGCTGTGCGCCGCAGCCGGCGATATCACGCAGCGAATAAAAAAGATCCTGTGGCAGCCGGATCAGGCGTTTGTTCTGACCTCCGGCACCATGGCGGTGGGCAGCGATTTCCGCCGTTTCAAAACGCAGGCAGGATTGAAGAAGGGACACCGCGTTATGGAATCCGTTTCTCCATCCCCCTTTGACTACCGGAACAACTGCCTGCTCTACCTTCCGCAAATCCCACCCCGCCAGAGAGTGGAGGATACGGATGTGTACTTTAATGAGCTGACTGCCGAGCTCGTCGGACTCATCAAAGCAGCTTCCGGTCACGCGCTGGTGCTCTTTACCTCCTACGCAGCCATGTCGGCTGTGAAGGAGCGGCTGCGGGAGGAATCTCTCCCATTCCCATTGCTGACGCTGGGCCGCAACGCGCCCCACATCATTGAACAGTTCCGGCACACGCCGGGAGCGGTGCTGCTGGCCACCGGCGCGGCATGGGAGGGCTTTGATTTCCCCGGCGACTGTGTATCTCTGCTGATCATCCCACGCCTGCCTTTCGCCTACCCAGACGCACGAAAGGAACGGGAATTGGAGAAGTATTCTTCCCTTCACGCATTCATCCGTGAGGTAGCTGTACCAGAGATGCAGATCAAGCTGCGCCAAGGCTTTGGACGGGCCATCCGCACGGAGAGCGATACCTGCGTCATCGCCATTCTGGATGAACGGGCCTGCCGTGGCCGCAGATACGCCCAGGCTGTGAGTGAGGCATTGCCGGAAATGCGGAGGACCGGCAGCCTGCGGGAAGTGACAAGGTTTCTGCGGGAGAAAAAGCCGGAGAGCTATTTTGAGGTAGAAAGATGATCGACGCAAAGAAAGAATTGCAGTATCGGCTGGCAGTCAGGATGCTGGAGCATCTGGCGGAAATCGGCCTGCTGAGCGCGGAAGAACTGTCTTACGCCAAGAGACTGGCCAGAGAGAAATATTCCCCGCAGACTGTTTGGGAATAGTGCTGGATATTCTGCGGATCGTGTGGTAGCTTGTGTGTTGACAAAAAAGATACAGGGAAGTGAAAAACATGGCACAGGTAAAAATCATCGCGCCGCAGACGCGGGAAGCGGAACATCTGCGGGTGGCAGCCTACTGCCGGGTCAGTTCGGACTCCAAGGATCAGCTGCATTCCTACGCCGCCCAGATCCGCAATTATACGGAAGAGATCGCCCAGCATGACGGCTGGGAGCTGGTGGATGTGTATGCCGACGAAGGGCTGACCGGCACCCGGATGGATCAGCGGGATGACTTCAACCGCATGATGCGGGACTGCCGGAAGGGCAAGATCGACCGCATTCTGGTGAAGTCCGTATCCCGCTTCGCCCGGAATACCAGAGACTGCCTGTCCGCCCTGCGGGAGTTATCCGCCATGGGCGTCAGCGTCCGGTTTGAAAAAGAAAATATCGACACGAAAACGCTCACCACCGAACTGATGGTGAGCGTTTCCGGTTCTCTTGCCCAGCAAGAATCCATCTCCATCTCCGCCAATCAGAAGATGAGCTACCAGCGGCGGATGGAGCGTGGGGAATTTATCACCTGCACCGCCCCTTACGGATACCGAATCGTAAATAAGAAAGACCTTGAGATCGTCCCGGAGGAAGCCGCCACGGTGCGCTGGATCTTCGACGCATACCTCAAGGGGCGCAGCTCCGGATGGATCGCGGAGCAGCTGACGGCGAAAGGCATCCCCTCCCAGTCCGGCGCGGAATGCTGGAGAGAAACGGGGATTCGATACCTGCTGACCAATGAAAAGTACATCGGAGACGCTCTGAGCCAGAAATCCTACAGCTGCGGCTTCCCCTTCGTGCAGAAACGAAATCACGGGGAACGCCTGCAATACTACACGGAGAACTCCCATCCAGCTATTATCGACCGGGACACCTTTGAGCGGGTGCAGGCACTGCTGCAAAAGAAAGCGCAGAGAAAAAAGCCCCCTTGCCTTAAAAATCGTTTGCGGGAACTGCGGGACGGTGTTTCAGCGCCGAAGCAGCCAGAACGGATATGTGACCTGGGTCTGCCGAACCCACGACCGCCACGCCGCGGACTGCCCTGTGGGTCGCATCTCGGAAGCGGAGATCCATGCCGCCTTCCTGCGGATGTACCACAGGCTCAAAAGCAACGCGGACATCATTCTGGCCCCGGCCCTCCGGCAGCTGAACACGCTGGACACGATCCTGCGGCAGAATCATCCGCAGTTGCTGACCATCAACCGGGCCATCGCGGAAGCGACAGAAGAAAGCCATAAGATCAGCACTCTGCGAGCCAATGGCTTGCTGGACGCGGATATCTGCGCCGCCCGTATGAATGCCATCAGCGCCAGACTGGCGCAGCTTCGCGGAGAACGGCGCAGGCTGACAGAGAACGAAGCGATAGACGAAACGATGGATGCGCTCCGCAAGGTGGAGCAGACGCTTCTCAACGGACCGGAACGGCTGGACGGCTTCGATGAAGAGCTGTTCGAGCGTCTGGTGGAGAAGATCATTGCAGAGTCTCAAAACCGTATCCGCTTCCGGCTTTACGGAGGCTTGGAGCTGACAGAACAATGGGAGGTGGCGGCAAGATGATCAACCGCAAGGTGTTATACGGGTATCAGATCCAAAACGGCGCGTTGGAAATCGTGCCGGAGGAGCAGCGGGCCGTCAGTATGGTCTTTACGCTCTATAACGCCGGGGCTTCCTATCAGGCCATCTCGGACGCCTTGAATCGGCAGGGTATTCCGTATTGCCGGGAAGTGCCGCTCTGGAACAAGCATAAGGTAAAGCGCCTTTTGGAAAATCCCCGTTACACCGGTAAGGAGGGATACCCCATACTGGTGGAAGCGGATATTTTCCAAGCGGCGCAGGAAAAGACGGCGGAAAAGAATGCCAGGAAGCAGTCCCACGGAGAGAAGCCTGCCATTGCGCGGTTGACTCCATACTTCCGCTGCACTTGCGGCGGGAAGATGACCCGGCTGGGCGGCGGCTGGCAGAACAGCGGCAAGCTGTATCTGAGATGCGAAGGCTGCGGAAATACCGCGGTCACGGACATGGATGCGATGGTAAGCGAGACTGTCCGGCAGTTCCGGGACCATGAGCAGCCCAGCTGTACCGCCTACACGCCCTCCGCAGAGGTCATGCGGCTGGACAACGCCATCAACCGAGGGCTGGAGCAGCCGGACTCGCCGGAAGCGGTGGTGGCGCTGATCCTGCAGGGTGCGGCAGCACGGTATGCCTGCTGTCCGGAGCCGTCTGCCGAATCTGAGCCGTCAGATAGTCTGACAGAGACGGATTGGAGATGCTTCCGCCAGACAGTCTCCCATATCACCATCTCACAGGATGCCGAAGTAACTCTTATATTTACGGATAAAAAAGCGACAGGAAAGGACGAATGATCCATGGAATCGACAACAGCCACCTTAGAGCGGCGGGTGCGGGTGATTCCCGCAACCAGAAAACCGGAAGAACTGCACAGAGACCATGACGGAAAAATGCGCGTAGCGGCCTACTGCCGCGTCTCGACGGACAGTGAAGAACAGCTCAACAGCTATGAGGCGCAAAAGACCTACTACACCCAGAAGATCCAGGACAGCCCGGACTGGGAGATGGCAGGGATCTATGCCGATGAGGGCATCTCCGGCACCAGCCTGAAAAAGCGGACACAGTTCAACAAGATGATCACCGCCTGCAAGCGGGGACACATCGACCTCATTATCACCAAGTCCCTCTCCCGCTTTGCCAGAAACACGGTGGATTGCCTGGATACGGTGCGGCTCCTGAAAGCAAACGGCATTGGGGTGTACTTCGAGAAGGAAAACATCAACACCCTCACGGAATCCAGCGAATTTCTCATCACCCTGTTCAGCGGCTTCGCCCAGGCGGAATCCGAGTCTCTCAGCAAGAATGTCGCATGGGGAAAGCAGAAGAGCGCGGAGGCGGGAAAGGTCACCTTCCAGTACAAGAAGATGCTGGGATACCAGAAGGGGGCGGACGGACAGCCGGAGATCGTACCGGAGGAAGCGGAGATCGTCCGCCGCATTTACCACAGGTATCTGGACGGCTGTACCCTGGGACAGATCAAGCGGGAGCTGGACGAGGACGGTGTTCCCACCGCACAGGGTGTAGAGCGCTGGTCTCCCTCCATCATCCACAATATCCTGACCAATGAAAAGTACATTGGAGACGCCCTGCTGCAGAAAACCTATGTGACGGACTGCATCACCAAAAAGGTCAAAAAGAACCGCGGTGAACGCACGATGTACTATGTGGAGAACAGCCACCCAGCTATTGTCGCAAGGGACCTGTTCAATCAGGTGCAGCAGGAGATGACGCGCCGGTCCAGCAAACGGAAGGTGCTGCAAAAGAGCGGAAAAACGGAACTTGGGAAATACTCCGGCAAATACGCTCTGACAGAACTGCTGGTGTGCGGCGAGTGCGGCTCCCCCTACAAGCGGGTCACATGGGCCAGAAATGGGAAAAAGCGCATCGTGTGGCGCTGTGTCTCCCGGCTGGAGTTCGGTACAAAATACTGCCAGCACTCCCCGACACTGGATGAAGGCAAGCTGCACAGTGCCATCCTCGCGGTCATGAATGAGTACGCCGCCATCCGGCGGGAGGTCTGCCCCGATGTGCTGGCCATGGCGGAGGAAGCAAAACAGGCGTTATCTCAGGCTGGCGCGCAGCTGCTGCAGCTGAAGAAGCGCATGGATGAGGTGAGCCAGGAGCAAAGCGATGTGCTGGATCGGCTGCTCGTCAACATGGCTGATACCGAGCTGAATGCCAGAATGAAAGCGCTGACGGATGAGAAGGAATCCCTCAAGGCACAGATCGCAGACGCGCAGCAGGCAGAGGTCGATCTGGAGGAACAGGCTGCCAGACGCCGGCAGATGTGGGACAGCATCATGGAATGCGCCGCAGGCTATACAGAATTTGACAATGAGCTCGTCCGGCAGGTCATCCAAAAAATCACGGTGGAGGATGCGGAAACCATCCGCATCCACTTCAGAGACTCGGACGAAGTGCTGGAACAGGAATTATAAAAAGAAATGGGGACGAAAACAATGGCAATTTTTCTAACAGGCGATACGCACGGCGACTTCAGCCGCCTCCGCCCGGAGGTCTTCCGGGAACAGGAACGCTTGACCAAAGCGGACTATGTGATCATTTGCGGAGACTTTGGCGGTATCTGGGATGGCAGCGACACTGAACAGCAATGGCTGGACTGGCTGGCGGACAGGCCCTTTACCACCCTGTTTGTGGGTGGTAATCACGAAAACTATGACCTTCTGAGGAACTACCCGATGTGCGAATGGCACGGCGGACAGGTGCAGACGATCCGTCCCGGTGTCCTGCATCTGATGCGGGCGCAGTTCTATGAGATCTGCGGAAAGCGCATCTTCACCATGGGCGGCGCCAGCAGCCACGATATCCGGGACGGCATTCTGGAACCGGATGATCCGGACTATGAGCGAAAACTGCGGCAGCTCAACGCCGCAGGCGCGCTGTTCCGTGTCAACCACAGGTCGTGGTGGAAAGAGGAACTGCCCAGCGTGGATGAATACGAAACTGCGAGGAAAACACTGGATCAAGCAGGGTGGGATGTAGATTACATCATTACCCATTGCTGCCCCAGCAGTGTCCAAGATGCTTTCAGCGGAGGATTGTACCGGCGAGATGCACTGACAGACTTCTTCGATGAGATTCAGGAACGCTGCAAATTCCAATACTGGTTCTTCGGGCATTACCATGAGAACATGGTGGTGGAGAAGCGTTTGGTCATGCTGTATGAGCAAATGCTTCGGCTAAAATAAGGAATAGAGGCGTACTGACATATCGCTCAGTGCACCTCTATTCCTTGTTTTGTTGTGTACAGTAATGGACAGGAATTGAAAGGCGGTGTATAATTACATTAATAATGTTGGCTGGTACTACAACGCAAATGATTTCTGGCTAAACACACGGAGAACGGAAATTAGGGATGGTGATGTTATTGCCTTGTGCTTTGTGTAAGAAAAATGTGCCATTGATGCAGAGCCATATTTTCCCGAAACTGATTTATAAGAGGATTAGGTCTCATCCAAAATCAAGATTTCGTAGTTTAGATAACTTTTCAAAAGCCATGCAAGATGGTGAAAAAAGGCCAATGTTATGTCACGACTGTGAAGAACGCTTTAGTGCGTTTGAATCAAAGTTTGCGATGCTTTTCCTTGATCCGTATTTAGAATCTGGAAAGCTGAAGAACCTCCATTCAACATGGGTGAACTATTACTTTTTATCTGTTGCATGGCGTTCCTCCTTCCAAAGTGTTCTCAATTTTGAGAACACCACAGTAAAAAATTTTACAGCAGATGGTGGTTGGTGAGCCGGATCCGCATGGCCTGGCGGGATACCTGAAACACCTCCGACATGGCCTGAACAATGGCCTGATTATCCCGACCGGACCGCATTTGGTAGAAACACCGCTTGACCATTGGCATGGGCATGAGCAGGGCGGACCCAAGCATATTCGCCTGGATCTCCATACTGGTTTCCCTGACGGCAGGCTGCAGCGCCGCGCTCTCCCCGGTGCCTGTGTACAGCCCCTTGTGCAGGATCCAGTGGGACAGTTCGTGGGCCTCGGTAAACCGCAGGCGGCCGGTGCTGGTTTCTTCTTCACACAGCGAGGCATCTATGAGGATCGTGCCGGCTTTCACCGGGAACAGGGTATACTCGCCCAGTTCCATGTCGTACACGGCCTCCAGGCCGGTGTCAAAAACGGTTTTCCCTAGG
>ENA-OVGR01001234-OVGR01001234.1-human-gut-metagenome-genome-assembly--contig:-NODE-1234-length-23140-cov-4.188737_pt1 | contig 23140 bp, 18 predicted proteins | sample MGYA00237775_ERZ505429 | MGnify/ENA primary metagenome ERZ505429 (study PRJEB26158, sample SAMN06016345) | human gut metagenome | biome: human gut; feature: ankylosing spondylitis patient; material...
AGCCGTTCGGGCAGCATCGGCACGGTGCGGTCCACCAGATAGACCGAGGTGCCGCGTTCGACGGCTTCGTCGTCGATCGTCGATTGGGGGCGCACGTAGTGGGTCACGTCGGCGATATGCACGCCGATCTCCCAGACGCCGTCCCGGACCCTGCGCACCGAAAGCGCGTCGTCGAAGTCCTTGGCGTCGGCCGGGTCGACCGTGAAGGTCGTCACCTGCCTGAAGTCGCGGCGTGCGGCGATCTCCTTGGCGGTGATGCTGCCGTCGATGGCCTCCGCTGCCTGCTCGATTTCGGGGTCGAAGCGGTAGGGCAGCTCGTATTCGGCCAGAATGGCGTGCATCTCCGTGTCGTTGTTGCCTGCCATGCCGAGCCGTTCGACCAGCTCGCCCACGGGGCTTTTGCTGCCTTCGGCCCAGTCGGCGATGCGGACCACGACCTTTTCGCCGTCCTTCACGTCGGGGTATTGCTTTTTCGAGAGGTAGATGTCCATCGGCATGCGGCGCGAGTCAGCCCGCACGAAGATCTGGTGCGCGCCCACCTCGGCCACGCCGACATAGGGTTTGCGGCTGCGTTCGACGATGCGTGTGATCTCGCCCTCCATTTTCCCGTCGCGGCCGCGGTGCATCACCACCACCTCCACACGGTCGCCGTTCAGGGCGTTGGCCGTGTTGCGCTGGTTGACGAAAATATCGTTCTCCTCGCCCTCGACCCGTACGTATATCGAACCGCTCGCCGTCATGTCGGCGATGCCTTCGAAGTGGGGCAGGTGCTTGTGCGTGAGCCGGTATTTCTCGCGGGCGCACTCCTCGACGATGCCTTCGTCGTGCAGCCGTCCCAGAATTTCGAATGTTTCGCGGCGCCCCTCTTTCGTGGCGCCTCCCGAGGCCGAAGCCAGGTGTTTGAGCGAGAATTTATTGTTGGGGAACTCCCGGAAAAGGCTCAGGATGACTGCCGCTCTGTCGGTGTTCTTCGCACCCTTTGCCGGGCGCTTTTTTTGTGTTTGCTTTTTCATTTCTTCAGAATTTGCAGGGCAAGGCGCTTCATGAAGCCGATGCCCACGTTGATAGCCCCTTCGTCGGGGTTGAATGTCGCTGTGTGGGGGCGTCCTGCCGCGGCGCCTACGCCCAGCCGGTAGAACAGCGACGGGTATTGCTTGCAGTAGAACCCGAAATCCTCGGCCGTGGTGCGCAGGGGCAGCATCTCGACCTTCAGCTTCTCGGCTTTGGCCAGGGCCGTGGCCTGCTTCACGAGGATCTCGTCGTTGACGACGCACGGATAGCCGCGGCCGATCGTCACTTCGGTCTTCACGCCGTGCCGGGCGTCGATGTCCGCGGCGATGATCTCGATGCGGCGGTGGATGATGCCGCGCTCGCGTTCGTCGAACGTGCGCAGCGTTCCCTCCATGTAGATCTCGTCGGGCACGATGTTCGTCGCGCCCCCGGCCTCCACGCGGCCGATCGAGAGCACGCACTCCTCGCCGTTGAGCGCGATGAGGCGCGTCAGCAGTTCGGCGCCGGCCGCCACGGGGTCCTTGAGCTGCTTGCGCATGGCGCCGTGCCCGCCCGTGCCGCGGACGCGGAAGCGCAGTTCGTCGCTTGCCGCCATGTACTTTCCGGCCCGGAATCCGAGGGTCCCGACCTCCAGCTGCGGTTCGACGTGTTCGCCGACGACGGCCCGCACGTCGTAGCCCTCGAACGGCTTTTCGGCCAGCACCAGCGAGGCTCCGCCCGGGTTGCACTCCTCGCCCGGCTGGAACAGCCCGAAGAGCGTGCCCCGGAAATCGGGCGCCTCGGCGAAGGTTTTCAGCACGCCGAACAGCACCGCGGCGTGCATGTCGTGGCCGCAGGCGTGCATCACGCCCTCGTTCTGCGATCTCCACTCGCAGTCGTTCCGCTCCGTGACGGGCAGGGCGTCGATGTCGGCGCGCAGCACCGCGGCGCGCCGGTCGCCTTCGGGGGTCTTGCGGCCCTTGATGCGGGCCACGACGCCCGTCGATGCGATCCGGCGGTGTTCGATGCCCAGTTCGTCGAGCTGCTGTTCGATGAACGCCGCCGTGTCGTGTTCCTTGAACGACAGTTCGGGGTGCGCATGCAGGCGGCGGCGGAATTCGACAGGTTCCATTGATTCTCTGTTTTATCGGTTTGGGTCAGAAAACCGCCTTGACGATTTTCTGTATGTTCGTCGTGCGGCTCATCGTGTAGTAGTGCAGCACGGGCACGCCTGCGGCCATCAGTTCGCGGCTTTGGGCGATGGCCCACTCGGTTCCCACTTCGCGCACGCCGTCGGGATGCGCCTTGACTTCGCGCACGAGTTCCTCGGGCAGCTTCACGCCGAACGTTTCGGGCAGTATTTCCAGGTGGCGCAGCGTCGAGAGGGGCTTGATGCCGGGGATGATCGGCACGGTGATCCCCGCTTCGCGGCAGCGGCGCACGAAGTCGAAGTATTTGGCGTTGTCGAAGAACATCTGCGTGATGACATATTCCGCCCCGGCGTCGACCTTGTCGCGCAGGCGGGCGATGTCCGAGGTGATGTCGCGCGCCTCGGCGTGCACCTCGGGATAGCCCGCCACGCCGATCGAGAATTTCGAGTGGTGGCACTCCTCGACCTCGCCGTCGATGAATTTTCCGCGGTTCATGTCGGCGATCTGCCGCACGAGGTCCACGGCGTGGGCGTGGCCCTGCGGATGGGGCATGAAACGCTTTTCGTTCTGCGACTTGTCTCCGCGCAGCGCCAGCACGTTGTGCAGGCCCAGGAAGTCCATGTCGATCAGCGTGTCCTCGATGTCGTATTTCGACAGTCCGCCGCAGATCAGATGCGGGACCACCTCCACGCCGTAGCGGTTCTGGATGGCCGCCGAGATGCCCACCGTCCCGGGGCGGCGGCGCACGACGTGCCATTCGACGCTGCCGTCCTCGCGCTCGGTCTCCTTGATTCCCTCGCGGTGGAAGGTGATGTTGACGTAAGCCGGGTCGAGGGCCATCAGCGGCTCCACGGCGGCGAATATCTTCTGCATGCCGTCGCCCTTGAGCGGCGGGAGCAGTTCGAACGCGAAGCGGGTGCGCCCGGAGGCGATCGCTTCGTTGATGATCTCTACGACGTTCATACGTTGTTCGGTATAATCTTTTTTACGGTTTCGGCCTCCATTCCGCGGCGGCGTGCGTAGTCGAGCAGCTGTTCGGCGCCGATGGTCCCGACCGAAAAGTAGTCGGCGTCGGAGAACATCAGTCCGCACAGCGCCTCCCCGGGGTCGATCATCCAGTTTTCGGTCAGCCGCATTCCGGTCGTCACCTCGACCGCGAGCAGGTCGAAGACCTCGCGTTTGAGCGAATGGTCGGGCGAGGCCGGGTAGCCGAAGGCCATGCGGCGGCCGCGGTACTGGCCGCGGACTGCCTGCTCGGGGGTGGGCGGCGTGCCCGTTTCGTAGCCCCACATCTCGCGCCGCATGAAGGCGTGCACGGCCTCGGCGAAGGCCTCCGTGAGGCGGTCGGCCAGCAGTTTGGCCATGATGGCCGAATAGTCGTCGCCCCCGGCGCGGAACTTTTCCGCCAGCTCCTTCAGCCCGATGCCGGCCGTCAGGGCGAAACAGCCGATCCAGTCGCCGTCCGGTGCGATGAAGTCCGCCAGCGACAGGTTCTCCTCGCCGCGCGTCTGGTTGCGCAGCATCGGGAGGCGTTTTTCGCGCCCTTTCGCGTCCGTCACCAGAATGTCGTCGCCCTCGGAGCGTGCCGGGAAGATGCCCGCGACCCCTTGCAGCGTCAGCAGCCGCTCGTCGCGGATGCGGGCCAGCAGGGCCTGGGCGTCGGCGAAGACCTTGCGCGCCTCGGCGCCCTTTTCGGGGTGGTCGAGAATCTCGGGGTAACGCCCCTTGAGTCCCCACGCCGCGAAGAAGAAACTCCAGTCGATGTACGGTTCGGCGTCGGCCACGTCGAAGTCGGGGAAGACCATGCGCCCCGTATGGAGCGGCACGACGGGTTCGTGCTGCGCCGCGCCGCGCCGCGCCGCGCGCGCTTCGGCGATCGGAATGAGGTCGCGCTCCCGCAGCCGGCGGGCGTACTCCTCGCGCAGGGCCTGCTGGTCGGCTTTCACCTTGTCGGCGTAAAGGTCGCCGTCGGGGCCGAGCAGCTGCGCCAGTATCTGGCTGTTGCGGCTGGCGTTGGGCGAGTGTATCACCAATCCCGAATAGACCGGGGCGATCTTCACGGCGGTATGCAGGTTCGAGGTCGTCGCGCCGCCGATGATGACCGGAATGCGCAGCCCCCGCCGTTCCAGCTCCTCGCAGACGCGGGCCATTTCGTCGAGCGACGGGGTGATCAGCCCGCTCAGGCAGATGCACTGCGCGCCCCACGCCACCGCCTCCTCGACGATGCGTTCCGGCTCGACCATCACGCCCAGGTCCCGGATTTCGTAACCGTTGCAGGCCATCACGACCGCCACGATGTTCTTGCCGATGTCGTGCACGTCGCCTTTCACGGTGGCGATCAGCACTTTCCCCGAATTATGCGCATTCGCGGCCGACCCCTGTTCGATATAGGGCGTCAGCGCCGCCACCGCGCGTTTCATCACGCGGGCGGTCTTCACCACTTGCGGCAGGAACATCTTGCCCTCGCCGAACAGCGTGCCGACCTGCTCCATGGCAGGCATCAGCAGCGTGTCGATCACGGCCATCGGGCTTCCCAGCGCCTCGTAACCCTCCAGCGCATCCTGCTCCACGTAGTCGGCCACGCCCTTGAGCATCGCATGGGCGATACGCTCTCCGAGCGTCCCCGCACGCCATGCGTCGGGGGCCTGCGGCTGCGCCTGGGCCGTCTGCTGCACCCCGTGGGCATACTCCGCGAGCCGCTCCGCGGCGTCGGCCCGGCGGCAGAGGATCACGTCCTCGACGCGGCAGAGCAGTTCGGGTTCGATCTGGCTGTACACTTTGAGCATCTGCGGGTTGACGATGCCCATGTCCATTCCGGCCCGGATGGCGTGGTAGAGGAACGCCGAGTGCATCGCCTCGCGCACCGTGTTGTTGCCGCGGAAGGCGAACGAAAGGTTCGACACGCCGCCCGAGACCTTCGCATGGGGAAGGTGCTCCTTGATCCAGCGCGTCGCGTCGATGAACGCCTTGGCGTAGCCGTCGTGCTCCGCAATGCCCGTTGCGACGGCCAGCACGTTGGGGTCGAAAATGATGTCTTCGGGCGGAAATCCGTTGTCCGTCAATAGCTTGTATGCCCTCTCCGCAACCTCTGCTTTACGTTCGAAGGTGTCGGCCTGGCCCCGCTCGTCGAAGAGCATCACCACGGCCGAAGCGCCGAAGCGGTGGATCTCCGCGGCCCGGCGCAGGAATTCCGCTTCGCCCTCCTTGAGCGAGATGGAGTTGACCACCGACTTACCCTGCGTCACTTCAAGTCCCGCTTGAAGTACCTCCCATTTCGACGAGTCGATCATCACCGGCACGCGGGCGATCTCCGGCTCCGAGGCCATCAGGTTGAGGAACGTGCGCATCGCCGCCGGACCGTCGATCAGCCCGTCGTCCATGCAGACGTCGACGATCTGCGCCCCGGCGTCGACCTGTGCGCGGGCCACCGAGAGCGCCTCTTCGTAGTTGGCTTCGCGGATCAGCCTTGCGAAACGGGCCGATCCGGCGACGTTCGTGCGTTCGCCGACGTTGATGAAGTTGGCTTCGGGGACGATCCGCAGCGGCTCCAGACCGCTCAAGGTCGTGATGTGCTTCGGCGCGGGAACGGGCCGCGGGGCGTAGTCTCCGGATATTTTCGACAATTCGAATATGTGGGCGGGCGTCGTGCCGCAGCAGCCGCCCACGATGTTCACCAGTCCGCGACGCATATACTCGCCGACATCCCCGGCGAACATTTCGGGCGTCTCGTCGTAACCGCCCATCACGTTGGGAAGCCCTGCGTTCGGGTGCGCCGAGATGCGCGTTCCGGCCACTGCCGCCAGCCGTTCGAGGTAGGGCAGCAGCTGCTTGGCCCCGTAGGCGCAATTCAGTCCGACCGACAGCAGGTTCGCATGCGACACCGAGACGGCGAAGGCCTCGACGGTCTGCCCCGAGAGGGTGCGGCCGCTGGCGTCGGCGAGCGTTCCGGAGACCATTACGGGGATCGCGCGGCCCAGCCGCTCGCAGAGCGTGTCGATGGCCCAGAGGGCCGCCTTGGCGTTGAGCGTGTCGAAAACGGTCTCCACCAGCAGGATGTCCGCCCCGCCGTCCACCAGTCCCCGCACCTGATCCGTATACGCTGCGACCAGTTGTGCGAAGGTCACCTCGCGGGCCGCGGGATTCTGTACGTCGGCCGACATCGAGGCCGTGCGGTTCGTGGGACCCACCGATCCCGCCACGAAACGCGGCTTCTGCGGGTTGCGGGCCGTGAACTCGTCGGCCGCGCTGCGTGCGATTCCGGCTGCGGCCTTCGAAATCTCGTAAGCGCACTCTTCGAGCCGGTAGTCGGCCAGCGACACGGCGTTGGCGTTGAACGAGTCGGTTTCGATGATGTCGGCTCCCGCCCGCAGGTATTTTTCGTGAATCTCGCGCACCACGTCCGGGCGGGTCAGCGCGAGCAGGTCGTTGCAGCCCTTGAGCTGCACCGGCCAGCCGGCGAACCGCCGGCCGCGGTAGTCCTCCTCCTGCAGTCCGTAGCCCTGCACCATCGTGCCGAAGCCTCCGTCGAGCAGCAGGATGCGGCGCTCCAGTTGGTCGTATAGCGTTGTCGTCATTTATTTTTCGGTAATTTCTATTTCGTAGAGTTTCGGCCAGTTTTTGCCCGTCACGAAGATGCGGTCCCCCTCGGCGTCATAGGCGATGCCGTTCAGCACGTCGGTCGTCGCGGTCATTTCCGTTTCGGGCAGCAGCCCCGCGAGGTCGACGACGCCCTCGACGACGCCCGTCGCGGGGTCGATGACGACGATCTGGTCGGTGGTGTAGACGTTGGCCCATATTTTGTCGCCGATCCACTCCAGTTCGTTGAGGTATTCGACCGGCGCGCCCTTGTAGGTCACCGTCACGCGCTTTTCGCGGCGGAACGTCGCGGGATCGACCGTGTGGATCGTGGCCGTGCCGTCCGACATGTAGAGCTTCTCGCCGTCGGTCGTGAGGCCCCAGCCTTCGCCCGGATAGCGGAAGTCGCGGACCTTTTGCAGTTTCCCGTTCTCCAGCGAATATACGTGCGCGGTGTTGGACTGCCAGGTCAGCTGGTAGAGCTTCCCGCCGAGCAGGGTGATTCCTTCGCCGAACTCCGAACGGGGCAGGCGCGCCATGACCTCGGTTTTCCCCGTCGCGAGATCGGTCTTCCGAACGACCGATTCGCCGTGCTGGCCCGTGCCTTCCCACAAACGGCCGTCGGCGTATTGCAGGCCCTGCGTATAGCTGGTCGCCGGGTGCGGGTGGACCGCCCGGACGCCGTAGGTGTATTCCTTGGGTTCCGCCGGCGCCGCGGGGCGTTTGGCCCGGACCTGATTGCCGCCGCACGAAGCCAGCAGCAGTCCCGACAGCAGAACGGTAGCGAACTTTCTCATCTCTTTCTTGTGAATTCGTCAGCAAAGACAGCGCGAGCCGGAAACGGAAGCGAATTTATTCGGCCGGGCCGGACGCCGCCTGTCTGAGCGGAGGCTTGTCCTCCGCAGAGCGTACAAGGCGGGTGCAGAAGCGACCTGCGATTTGCAAAATTAGGGATTCCATTCCGTCATCCTGAGGATGGCGCGAGGATCGGTTGCTGTCGTAGCTGCGGGCCGAAGTCTGCGGAGCACGCCCCTGTGGCGGGCCTCCGCGGGCGGAGGCTTCGGCCTGCGCGGCGCTCAGTGCCGCAATGTTGCGACAGGGTATCATAACGGTTCGACAGGGTGCTGTTTTAATCTTAATTGCGGAGCTGACGCTTGCTTCTGCACTCGACTTTGCGTACTTTGGCTGACGCCGAAGATACTCCGTCTCGGCATAATCAAGCTAACGCTTGCTTCTGCACTCGACTTTGCGTATCTTTGTCCTCGAAATATATAAGGATGACCATGAAGATTTTGATTCTGAACGGCCCCAACCTCAATTTGCAGGGGCGGCGCGATGTGGCGGTCTACGGGTCGACCGCTTTCGAGGAGTATCTCACGCGGCTGCGAGCGGTTTTCCCCGACGTCGGACTGGACTGTTTCCAGTCGAACGTCGAGGGCGAGTTGATCGATGCGTTGCATCGCAGCGAAGGCCGTTACGACGGCGTGGTGTTCAATGCCGGAGGATATACCCACACGTCGGTGGCGCTGCGCGATGCGGTGGCCGCCATCGCGACGCCGGTGGTGGAAGTCCACATCTCGTCGATCCTGGCGCGCGAGGAGTTCCGCCATGTGTCGCTGCTGGCGCCCGTCGTGCGGGGGTCGATCATGGGTTTCGGTCTCGACTCCTACCGTCTGGGGGTAGAGGCACTTCTTTTGCAGAAATAATTGAAATCAGTCTATGATTAAACGAACGAAAATAGTGGCGACGCTCTCGGTGCAGCGTTGCACGGAAGAGTTGGTGCGAAGCCTGTTCAAGGCGGGAATGAACATCGTGCGGATCAATTCGGCGCACGCCTCGCTGGAAAATGCCGCCGAGATCATCCGCATGGTGCGCAGCGTTTCGAATTCGATCCCCGTCATGCTCGACACGAAGGGTCCCGAGATTCGCGTGACGCGCATGGACGACGCCTATCCCGACGGCATCCGCTTTGCGGCGGGCGACAGGGTGAAGGTGCGCGGGACGAGCGTCAAAACCGATATTCCCTCGACGCGCGAGGTGATCTACATGAATGTTGAGCACATCGTGCGCGACGTGCCGGCGGGGGCCACGATGCTCATCGCCGACGGCGAAATGGAACTGCATGTCGAACAGAAATCGGCCGAAGAACTGGTCTGCCGCGTCATGCGCGACTGCACGCTGCGTTCGCGCAAGAGCGTCAACGTCCCCAACGTGTCGATTGACCTGCCTTCGGTGACCGAGAAAGACCGCATGTACATCGAGTGGGCCACGGAGAACGGCGTCGATTTCATCGCCCACTCGTTCGTGCGCAGCGCGCGCGACGTCGAAGCCGTGCAGGCGATTCTCGACAGCCGGAACAGCGGCATCAAGATCATCTCGAAGATCGAGAACCAGGAGGGGATCGACAACATCGACGAGATCATCGAAGCCTCCTACGGCATCATGGTGGCGCGCGGCGACCTGGGCGTCGAGCTGCCTGCCGAGATCATCCCCATCACGCAGCGGATGATCGTCGACAAGTGCATCGCCGCCAAACGTCCGGTCATCATCGCCACACAGATGCTCTACTCGATGGTCGGTTCGCCGCGTCCGACGCGCGCCGAGGTGAGCGATGTCGCCAGCGCCATCTACGAGCGGGTCGACGCCGTCATGCTGAGCGATGAGACCGCTTCGGGGGCCTATCCCGTGGAGTCGGTCGAGACGATGGCGCGCATCGCCAAGGCCATCGAGCGCGACGAAGCCTATTCGACGCCCTTCATCGACATCCACATGGTGTCGGTCAACCACGAGATTACGGCGCAGATCGCCCGTTCGGCGGTGCGCGCTTCGACCAACCTGCCGATTCGGGCGATTTTGCTCGATACGCTGACGGGCCGCACGGGGCGTTACATCGCGGCGTTCCGCCCGACGACGATCGTCATCGCGGTCTGCTACACGTTGCAGGCGCAGCGCTTGCTGGGTCTCTCCTACGGCGTCATGCCGATTCTGCGCAGCAAGAGCAAGGAGGATTCCTATCATTTTCTGGGCGACGCCATGGAGTTCATCAACCAGCGTTACCAGGAGTTGAAGGACGAGGATATGGTCGTGGCCATCGGCGGCAGTTTCGGTGCCGTGCGCGGCGCCTCCTACATCGAGATCGCCACGATCGGCGATATCAAGCGCCGCAACGAGGAGCGTCGGGCGCAGTTGAAATAGCGCGGTATGGGCGGGGAGTTGCGCGATAAGGTCGCCAGCGGCGTGGCGTGGAGTCTGGGCGAGAAGCTCGGAACCATCCTGTTGCAGATGGTCGTCTCGATCGTCGTGGCGCGGCTGCTGATGCCCGACGACGTGGGGCTGATGGCGCTGATGACCTTCTTCTCGTCGCTGGCGCTGGTGGTCGTCGACAGCGGCTTTTCGCAGATGCTCATCCGCAAGGGCGATCCTGCGCAGGGCGATTACAAGTCGGTCTTCCTCTTCAACGTCGTCGTTTCGTGGATCGTCTACGGCGTGCTGGTGGCTGTCTTTCCTGCCGTAGCGGCTTTTTACGGGCGGCCGATTCTGGCGCGTATCGCGCCGGTGCTCTTTCTTCTGGTGCCGGTCAATGCGCTGGGTACGATCCAGAATACGATCTTCATGCGGCAGTTCCGCTTCGCGCTGCTGTCGAAGATCACTTTCGTCGCGTCGCTTGCGAGCGGTGTGCTGGCCGTGACGATGGCGCTGGCCGGATGCGGCGTGTGGAGCCTGGTCGGGCAGCGCCTCTCGTCGATCGCGGTGCGGGCGGCGCTGCTGTGGTTTTTCAGCGATTGGCGGCCGCGCCGCACGCAGCGGGCTTCGACGCGCCCGCTGCGTGAAATGGCTCCTTACAGCCTGCGGCTCATGGCCACCGACCTCATCTCGGCGATCTATACCCGTGTGGCGCAGCTCTTCATCGGCAAGATCTACTCGACCGATCTGCTCGGCTATTTCTATCAGGCGCAGAAACTCGAAGAGCTGCCCGTCACGTCGACCGTGCAGTCGGTGCAGAACGTCACCTTTCCCGCTTTTTCCAAACTGGCGGCCTCGCCTCGCAAATTCGCCGAAAGCTACCGGCTGGTAGTGATGATCGTCGCCTTTCTGATGTTTCCCGCGATGACGGGCCTCTCGGCCGTCGCACCCGATCTCTTCGCCCTGCTGCTGGGCGAAAAGTGGATGCCGACGGTGCCTTATTTCGAGGCGATGTGCCTCGTGGGGCTTTTCACGCCGCTGGCGATGATCGCCTACAACGTGCTCAAAACCCTGAGCGACGGCCGCGTGGTGGTGCGGTTGGAGGTCGTCAAGCGTGTCTTGATGACGGGGGTGCTGGCGGTGACTATTCCGCACAGCGTCATGGCGATCGTGTGGGGCATGGTGGCCATGGCGGCCATCGAACTGGTGCTCAATCTCGTTGCGACGACGCGGCTCTGCACGCTGTCTCTCTGGCGGTTCGTGCGGACGCTGCTGCCCATCGCGGCCGTTACGGCGCTGATGTACGGCACGGTGGTGTGGGGCGTGCAACCCCGTATCGCCGACCTGCACCTCGGCTTGCGGCTTATGGTGCAGCTGATCGCCGGCGTCGCGGTCTTCGCCGGTGCCGCGGCCCTTTTCCGGCTGGAATCCCTGCGCGAGACGCTGGCGATCGTACGGAAGTTATGGCACAAAACCTGTTGATGTAGTCTTCTGACGATGTGGGCATAAAACCGGCTCCCGGAACTTCGCAAGAAGTTCCGGGAGCTGACGTGACAAGCGGGGCGGCCTTATGCCGTGACGTCCGCTTTGTAGTAGGTCTTCGCCTCGCAGTCGCCGCGCAGCACGGCCAGTGCGTTGCGTGCCAACGCCTCCAACTCGTTCTCGCCGGGGTAGACGAAAACCGGGGCGATGAAGTCGACATGCGCGGCGATGAAATCCGTGAGCCGCTTGTTGTGGGCGATGCCGCCGGTGAGCAGGATCGCATCCGCCTTGCCTTTGAGGGCGATGGCCATCGCCCCGATCTCTTTGGCCACGTTGTAGCACATGGCGCGCAACACCAGCATCGCCTGCAAATCGTTGTTGTCGATCCGCCGCAGGATTTCGGGGACCGACGTCGTGCCGAGGTGTGCGAGCAGGCCGCCGCGGCCGTTGATGAGTTTCTGCAACTCTTCGCGGGTGTATTCTCCCGAAAAGCAAAGGTCGATCAGCGGTCCCGGAGGCAGCGTGCCGGCGCGCTCCGGCGAAAACGGCCCTGCGCCGTTGAGGGCGTTGGAGGTGTCGATCACGCGCCCCTGGCGGTGCGCGCTGACGGTGATGCCGCCTCCCATGTGCGAGACGATCAGGTTCAGCTCTTCGTATTTCCGACCCGTTTCGCGGGCGTACCGGCGTGCGATGGCCTTCTGGTTGAGGGCGTGGAAGACCGATTCGCGCGGCAGCTGGGGCAGTCCCGAAATGCGTGCGTAGGGAATCATCTCGTCCACCACGACCGGATCGGCGATATAGGCCTTGACACCGACCTCGGCTGCGATCTCCTGTGCGATCAGTCCGCCCAGATTCGAGGCGTGCTGCCGCCGGGCGTGGAGCAGGTCGTCGTGCAGTGCGTCGTTCACCTCGTAGACCCCGCCCTCGACGGGATGCACCAGCCCGCCGCGGCCGATGACGGCAGAGAGGGTGCCGATGTCGAATCCGCGTTTGCGCAGCGATTCGAGCACGAGGTCTTTCCGCCATTCGAACTGGTCGCCGATCGTCGCGAATGCGGCGATCTCGGCGGCGGAGTGGTTGATCGCCAGCGAAAGGACGGGCTGCGTATCTTCGTAGACGGCGATCTTCGTGGAGGTCGAGCCCGGGTTAATAGCCAGAATGATGTAGCTCATGGTCGGGGTGCGTATTGTCGGTTCGGTCGGGGCTTCCAGTGTGTCAGCGGGCGGCCAGGCAGGCCAGTGCGATGGAGTACATCTTGGTCAGGCGCGAGTCGCCGCGCGAGGTGAGCACGCAGGGAACCTTCGTTCCCATGACCATGGCCGCCAGCTCGGCGCCGCCGAAATGCGTGGCTGCCTTGAAGAAGACGTTGGCCGATTCGATGTTGGGGAAGAGCAGGCAGTCGGGATCGCCCGCGACGGACGAGCCTTTGACCTTCTTGTGTTCCGCAACGTCCTTGTAGAGCGCCACGTCCAGCGACAGCGGTCCGTCGACGATCGCATTGCCCAATTGTCCGCGGTCGCCCATTTTGGCCAGGATGGCCCCTTCGGTCGACGACGGAACGCTCGGCAGCACTTGTTCCGAGGGTGCGATGCAGGCGATTTTCGGCGTGTCGATGCCCAGCAGCCTGGCAGTCTGGATGAGGTATCCGATCAGCTTCTGTTTCTGTTTGAAGTCGGGCGCGGGGATCACCGCGACGTCCGAGATGCAGAGCAGTTTGGGAAGCGACGGCATTTCGAGAATAGCCACGTGGCTCAGCACGCCCTTGGGCGGGAAGAGACCCGCATCCTTGTTCAGGATGCCGCGCATGTATTTGTCGGTCGAGACGAGTCCCTTCATCAGGACGTCGGCGTCGCCCGCCACGACGGCCGCGACGGCCAGCCGCACGCAGTTGACGTCGCTCTTTTCATCCACGATCTTGAAGATCGAACAGTCGATCCCCTCGGCCCCGCAGACCTCTTCGATGACCTGTTTGTCGCCGTAGAGGGTCGGTTCGACCAATCCCTCCTTATATGCGTCGTAGACGGCGCTGAGCGTGTGGGAATCCTGGCCGTAGGCGACGGCCAGCCGTTTGCGGCCCTTTTTCTGGGCCTCCTCGACGATTTGCGAGAGTTTTGTAATCATTGCTGTATGAAAGTTCGTATTAAACGTTTCGGACGTTGTTTTCCGCTTCCCGTGTCCGGAACCGCCGCCGGAAGGCTCTGCCGGTCGGTCGGGGAGTGCGAACCCGCTTCGTTGTCAGTCGAATCGAAGTTTTTTCACCGATGCGGGATCATCGGGATCATTTGACCAGATTGTAGGTGTCGGTGGCGATCATCAGCTCCTCGTCGGTAGCGATGACTGCGACTTTGACCCGCGACGCGGGCGTCGAGAGGATTTTGTCCTCTCCCCGCACTTCGTTGGCCGCGGGATCGAACTCCACGCCCATGAATTCGAGGCCTGCGCAGACCGACCGGCGCAGTTCGCGCGAATTCTCGCCCACGCCGCCCGTGAAGACGATGAGGTCGACCCCTCCCATCTCGGCCGCATAGGCTCCCACGAACTTCTTCACACGGTTGTAGTACATATCACGGGCCACGATGGCATGGGGATTCCCTTCGTTGTAGGCCTTGTCGATGTCGCGCATGTCGCTCGACAGATCGGTCATGCCCTGCACGCCCGAACGCTTGTTCATCATCTCGTCCAGTTCGGCGTAACTCATTCCCTCCTTCGCGCCGATGAACGTGATCGCCGATGCGTCGATCGCTCCGCAGCGCGTGCCCATCACCAGCCCGTCGAGCGGCGAGAAGCCCATCGACGTATCGTAGGATTTGCCGTCGAGCACGGCCGTCACGGAGGCGCCGTTGCCGATGTGGCAGGTGACGATTTTCGATTTTTCATAGTCGAGCCCCGCCAGTTCGGCGCCTTTGCGCGCCACGTAGTGGTGGCTCGTGCCGTGGAAACCGTATTTGCGCACGCGATATTTTTCGTAGTAGGCGTGGGGCAGGGCGTAGAGGTAGTTCATGGCGGGAATGGTCTGATGGAACGAGGTGTCGAAGACCGTCACCTGCGGCGTACCGGGCAGCACCTTCTCGATCGAGAGAACGCCTTCCAGATTGGCGGGGTTGTGCAGTGGCGCGATCTCGAACAGCGAGCGGATCTTCCGCTTCACATCTTCGTCGACGATGCAGCTTTGGGGGAAGAATTCGCCGCCGTGCGCCACGCGGTGACCGACGGCTTTGATCTCGTCGAGCGACCCGACGACGCCGTGCGCCGGATCTGTCAGCGCGTCGAGTACCAGGCGGATGCCGGTCGTGTGGTCAGGAATGGCGCGGTGCAGCTCGAAATTCTCTCGTCCGACGGGTTTGTGGGTAAGGACGCCGTCGCTGAGTCCGATGCGTTCGACCAAGCCTTTGGCCAGCAGCGTGCTGCCGGTCTGCTCCATGTCGATCACCTGGTATTTGATAGAGGAACTGCCGCAGTTGAGTACTAAGATAACCATGTCTATTGTTCGTTTAATTACTGATTGTCGGATTTTTGTCAAAAATAGTGAAAGTTTCCGAGAAGCGAATGATTTTTCGTCAAAAAGCGATGCTTCGGACAGCAATTCGTCCGAAACGGAAAGTCGTTGCAGGCAGGACGCTACGGAACGAGGTTGCACGGCGCGGGTACTGCGGCGTTCCGGTCAATGATTTCCGCGCGTCGTTCCCCTTGCCCGGAATGACACTTTCTGTCGTCTTGGGAAGGACGCCTTGGAGGGCGACGCGAGGATCGTGTACAGATTGTCGGGAATATATGCCCTACCGCCGTTTGTCAGCCCGTGGCCGGCGGAGGATGTGTCGGAGGCCGCAGGCGGAGCGATGCCGCCCTCTGCATGGGCGGCTGCGGGCTTCCGCTCTTCGGCTGCGGCCGAAGAGCGAATCTTTCGAAACTGTATTTTAGCAGGCCTCCGGCCTGCGGGATCGCACTGCAAAAACAACCTAATTCTCACTTCGGGAAGCATCCCGCACCTCCGATTGGGTGTCTCCTGCAAGGAGCGGATTTACCACCTTTTGTCACCAAAAGGTGGCGCAACGATGATTATTTGCTGGTCTCCTGTTTTAGCAGGTCTCCGGCCTGCCGGACCGCACTGCGAAAAGAGCGGAAAGATTCCTACGCTCCACTGCATTCCGTCCGGAACGACAAATCCTGTCATCCTCAGGAGGAAGTCCAAACCAATTCCGACACAGGCATCGCCCCCTGCATCGCCCCGCAAACAGCGGAGAAAAAGGCCGTGTCCGATCGGTTTTCGGCACATTTGCCCGAAAACCGAAAAATAATTCGTAACTTTGTCGGTCAATCTATCAATTGTCGGGCACGAATATGAAGATCAAGCTCTTTACCATTCCCAACCTGCTCACGCTCTCGAATCTGCTCTGCGGGATGATAGCGACGGTGGCGATACTCACCGACGGCGACCTGCATCTGGCCTTCTGGCTGCTGGTGCTGGCGGCCGTCTTCGATTTTTTCGACGGCTTCACGGCACGGCTGCTCCACCAGTCCTCGCCGATCGGGTTGCAGCTCGATTCGCTGGCCGACATGGTTTCGTCGGGCGTCGCACCGACGGCCGTCATGCTCACACTGGCATGGCAGGCCGGCAGTTCGTGGTGGACGGCCGATACGGGAGGCCCTTGGAGCTGGATCGTACTGCTGCTGGCCGTCGGGACGGCGCTGCGGCTGGCGAAATTCAACATCGACGACACGCAGCGTACCGAGTTCTGCGGACTCCCTTCGCCCGCGGCGGGCCTCTTCTGCGCCTCGCTGGGTCTGCTCCACGCCGAAGGGATGCTCTCGCTGCCCTATGAAGCCGTACTGCTCGCCGCGGCGGCGACGGCCTGGCTCATGATCAGCCCGATCCGCATGTTCGCACTCAAATTCCACGGCTTCGGCTGGAGGGGCAACCGGCTGCGCTATCTCTTTCTGGGGGCGTGCGTCGTACTTATTCTTACGCTCGGCGCATACGCAATTCCCGCGATTTTCGTTCTCTATGTCGTAGTCTCGCTCGTCCGGTGGCTCCTGCAAGGACTCAGGGCGGCCGAAGCCTAAGAAAGAAAACGCATGTCGAAACGGCTCGGAACATATCTGCTCCCGGCAGTGCTGCTCTTGGCGGCGCTGCTGCCGGGGCGTGTCTGTGCCCAGCTCGACGCCCGTTCTCTCATGCGAGCCCAGCAACGCGGCGAAAACACCAACCTCTACGGAGTACCGAACCCCGCGCCCGAAGACGAGGAGGGGCAGGCGCAGCAGCCCGTCGACTCGACCAAGGAGAAGCGCATCAAAAAACCGCTCGAATCCTACTTTTTCAGCGATTCGATCCGGGCGCTGCCCAACTTCAAATGGAACGTCTCCCAGGATTACAACCGCGTGCGGATCGAACCGCTCGACACCACGCTCACGGCGTGGCGAATCGACTACCCCTTCTACCGTAACGGCGTGGGTGATGCGCCGATCGGCGCGCTCGGCCAGGGATCGGTTCCGCTCAACTATTTCGAGCGGCCCCAGTGGCAGGATTTCAGTTTCGCCTCCCCGTTCCACTCCTATATTTATGACATGCGGAACGCGCCGTTCTACAACGGCAAACGTCCCTTCCTGCAAATGACCTACATCGAATCGGGACAGAAACGCTACCGCGAGACCAATTTCGAGATCCGCCACGCGCAGAACATCTCTCCCTCGACCAGTTTCAGCATCGACTACAAGTCGCGCGGCACGCGGGGACTCTACGAATGGTCGCGTACCAAGAATCAGAACATCGCCGTGACAGTCGCCCACACGGGCAAGCGCTACTCCGTACATGCCGGTTACGTCAACAACCACATCGAGACGCAGGAGAACGGCGGCGTGGTGGGCGAATGGGCGATCCGCGACACGGTCTTCGAGATGCCGTCGGGCGTACCGATGCGGCTGACGAACGCCAAGGCCGAAAACATCTACCGCAACCACGCCTTCTTCCTCACGCAGTCCTACGCCATTCCGCTGCAACGCGTCACCGAAAACGATTTTTCGCTGGCCGACCTCTCGGCCGTATTCATCGGCCACTCGATCGAGTACGATATTTGGAGCAAGACCTACACCGACATCTTCGGCACCTACACCGACGAACGCGGGTCGAAAGACGAGAACGGCAACTTCGTCGCCACCGAGGGCCACGAGTATTACGACAACTGGTTCATCCACCCCGACGCCTCGCGCGACACGCTCTGCGAACGGAGGCTTTCGAACCGCCTGTTCGTACAGGCGCAGCCGTGGGACCGCAACGGCGTGATCGGCACCATCGACGGCGGCGTGGGGTTCGACATACACACCTACTCGCAGTTCGCACTCGGCGACTACATCACCGGCAAATACCGCCGCACGCGAAAGACCAGCTATTTCGCCTACGGGTCGATCGCCGGCAAAATCAAGAAATACGTCGACTGGGACGCCAACATGAAGGTCTACCCGTCGGGGTACAGAGGCGGAGACATGTCGCTGGGCGCACACCTCGCGCTCAAAGGCTATCTCCGCGGTCACGCCCTGATTCTCGAAGGACGTTTCTCGAACGAGAAGCGTTCGCCGGGTTACTGGCAGGAGAATCTCTTCTCGAACCACTACGTGTGGTCCAACTCCTTGGCCAAGGAGAATGAAACCCGTATCGAGGCTTCGTTCCGCGTGCCGGACTACGCGCTGGAACTCGCCGCATGGCAGGGTGTCGTAAAGAACAAGATCTATTACGGCCCCGTCGGTCCCGGCGACTCCAACGTAGGCGTCCTGCAACACGACGGCAACGTCAGCCTGACGAGTTTGTATGCCCGCAAGGATTTCCGCATCGGCGGACTCCATCTGGACAACAGGGTATTGTTGCAGTGGAGTACAAATCAGGAGGTCATACCCGTTCCGCTCGTGAGCGCCTTCCTCTCGTACTATTACGAGTTCTGGGTGGTGCGCGACGTGTTGAGGCTGCAAATCGGTCTCGACGGCCGCTACAACACGAAGTATTACGCCCCGGGCTACAATCCGGCCCTGTCGGCGTTCTACAACCAGCGCGAAACCGAGGTGGGGAACTATCCCTACACCGACGTTTTCGTCATGGGCAAGTGGAAACGAATGCGCATCTTTCTGAAATATCAGCATGTCAACAGGGGGCTGTTCGGCAACGGCGACTACTTTTCCGTGGCCCGCTACCCGCTCAACCCCGGCATGTTCAAGATGGGTATTTCGTGGGGATTCTACGACTGATCGATCGGTGTACTGTACGGCACGCAGAGAGCTGCCCGCAACGTAAAACTTTATGTTAAAAAAGACATTTTTAACGTTCGTGTTCTTAACATTGCTGACTACCTTCTACGGTCTGAACGCCAATTTCGGCCCCTACGGCAACCGCACGGCAGGCAGCTTCATCGGCAGTGCCGAAAGGACGGAGATCGCCCACACCATCTCGGTTTACGACGAACTGATCCGTTCGGTCAGCGAAGAGGAGGGTTACGACTGGCGTCTGATGAGCGCCATCGCCTACCACGAATCGCGTTTCTCGCCCGACATCGTTTCGAAACGGGGCGCCGCCGGACTGATGCAGATCATGCCCGCCGTGGCGCGCCAGTTCAACGTGACGGGCGACCGGCTCCTCGATCCGGAGACCAACGTCCGGCTGGCGGCACAGGTGCTCTCGAAGATCGACGCCGGACTGCGTTTCGCGCCCGGCACGCCGGACGACGACCGGATGAGCATCATCCTGGCCGCATACAACGGCGGCATCGGCCACGTCAACGACGCACGCCGGCTGGCGCGCAGCCACGGCGAGAATCCCGATTCATGGGAGACCGTGGCCCGCTATCTGGCGCTCAAAGCGCTGCCCGAATACTACGAGCAGCAGGAGGTACGCTGCGGCCGGTTCACCGGCGGCAGCCAGACGAGGGCCTACGTCCGCGACGTTCTGAAACGCTACGACCGTTACTGCCGTATCGCAGCACGTTGAGAACCCGATCCCGATTCCGGAATAGAAAACAGCGAGGCAGTTTACCTCGCTGTTTTTTATCGAACTGCCGCCAGCCGAAATTCAGTACGCGCCGTGCGGAAATCAACGGCCACCTTCGCTGCTTCGGGATCGCGCCAAAAGCGGCAAAAGATCGAGCGGCGGAACGAGCGGAAGAGAATCCTTTCGCCGCACACCTACAACAGCAGCACGGCGAGCGTCGCGACGATGAACCCGCCGACATAACCCGCGGCGACCTGGCGGATCGTGTGGCATCCCAGCCACAGACGTGCCGAGGCGAGCGCACCCGCCGCCAGCACGGCCACGGCCAGCGCACCGGTCAGGTTCCCTGCGTTGCCGAAGGTCAGCAACACGAGCAATGCCGCGGCGGCTCCCTGCGCAGCCAGATGAAGACTTATTTTCCAGTAGAAGGTCACCGCCAGACAGAACAGTTCGCAACAGGCGCCCGCCAGCATGAATTTGCGCACGATCATCGCCGAAGGAATCCGCGCCACCGTAGCGGCGCAGAGCAGGTAGCAGACGATACCGATCGCCAGCGGCAGAATCCGCTCGCGCCGGTCGTCGATCGCAAGCGACGAAATACGCCCCACCGAGCGGAGCAGCCCCACCGAGAGCAACGGAATGACGGCCGTGTAGAGCACGGTCACCCACAGCAGGTAGAACTTGACCGACGCGGGGAAATAGGAGAGCTGGGTCGGTCCCGCCACCAGCAGCAAGATGACGTAGAGCGGCATCACCAGCGGATGCAGCACCACCGACACCGCTCTGGACAGGCGCGTGGGCAGGCTGCGGTCGCTACGGCGCAGTGCGGAAGAGGGATCGGCAATTCGGGATTCGTCCATCAGATCTGTTTTCGCAGACGCGCCACCGGAATGCCCAGCATTTCGCGGTATTTGGCCACCGTGCGGCGCGCGATGCAGTAACCTTTGTCGTTGAGTATATCCATCAGCGTCTCGTCCGTCAGCGGACGGCGCTTGTCTTCGTCGTCGATGCAGCTACGCAGGATGTTCTTGATCTCGTAACTCGAAACCTCCCCGCCCGATGCGGTCTGCATCGCCTCCGAAAAGAGCGATTTCAGGAGGATGATCCCGAACTGCGTCTGCACGTACTTGCTGTTCACCACGCGCGAAATGGTCGAAACGTCCAGTCCCGTGCGGTCGGCGATATCCTTGAGGATCATCGGGCGGAGCTTCGACTGGTCGCCCGTCTTGAAATACTCCTGCTGGAAATCCAGTATCTCCTGCATGGTGCGCATCAGCGTGTCGCGCCGCTGCTTGATCGCCGAGATGAACCACTTGGCCGAATCGATCTTGTTCTTGACGAACTGCACCGCCTCGCGGTTCTTCTCCTGCACGCGGCCGTCGGACGACACCATGTCGCGCATCATCTCCACGTAACGGCGGTTGATCCGCACGTCGGGAACATTGTAGGAGTTGAGCGACAGTTCGAAACGGCCGTCGTGATAGTCCAGGATGAAATCGGGCACCACGTAGGGCGCGGCGTCCGACCCGCCGTCGGAGTAGCCGTTGGCGGGCTTGGGCGAGAGGTGGCGGATCTCGGCGATGGCGTCGCGGAACTCGTCCTCGGTGACCTGCAACCGCGAGATCAGCTTCTCGTAGTGTTTTTTTGCGAATTCGTCGAAATAGGAGGTCAGTATCTTGCGCGCCAGCCGCCGCGAACGGGTCGTCATAGGCAGTTGCGAGAGTTGCAGCAGCAGACATTCGCGCAGGTTGCGCGCACCGATACCCGCGGGTTCGAGGTCGTGAATGACTTTCAGGATCGCTTCCAGCCGTTCGGGCGAGACCTCTTCGCCCAGCGTAAAGGCGATGTCGTCGGCCACCGATTCCAGATCGCGACGCAGATAGCCGTCTTCGTCGATGCTTCCCACCAGATAGACCGCCAGCCGCATCTCCTCTTCCGAGAGGTTGCGGTAGCCGAGCTGTTCGATCAGGTACTCCTGCAACGACCGGCCGCCCGACAGGGGAATCTGACGGGGCTTGTCGTCTTTCGAATAGTTGTTGGCCCGCATCTTGTAGGCCGGCGTGTCGTCTTCGCGCAGGTATTCGTCGACCGATATTTGCTGGGGTTCCTCCTCCTCGTTCTGCTGTTCGGCCTCTTCGAGCACGATGTTCTCCTCGATCTCCTGCTTGATGCGCTGTTCGAGCTGCACGGCAGGCAGTTCGAGCAATTTAATCATTTGGATCTGCTGCGGGGAGAGCTTCTGCTGAAGCGTCATCACCTGTTTCTGATGAATAGCCATGGGTCGATAAAGTTAAAATCAATGCACACGAGGAAGGGAGCCGCCGCACACCCTCCGCACACCCCGTATGCCCGATTTTCGGTCGGCGGGCCGCTGCGCCTAAAATTCGGCGTGCTGCGGGGTGCGGGGGAAAGGTATCACGTCGCGGATATTGCCCATGCCCGTAACGAAGAGGAGCAGACGCTCGAAACCGAGTCCGAAACCGGAGTGGGGAGCCGATCCCCAGCGGCGGGTGTCGAGGTACCACCACAACTCGCGTTCGTTCATGTTCAACTCCTTGATACGGGCACAAAGCTTGCCATAATCGGCTTCGCGTTCCGATCCGCCGATGATTTCGCCGATTTTGGGGAATAATACGTCCATTGCGCGTACCGTCCGCCCGTCGTCGTTCTGCTTCATGTAGAAGGCCTTGATCTCCTTGGGGTAGTTGACGAGGATCACCGGACGCTTGAAGTGCTCCTCCACCAGGTAGCGCTCGTGCTCCGATTGCAGGTCGCATCCCCAGTCGCACGGGAACTCGAACTTGCGGCCCGAAGCTTTCAGAATCTCGATGCCCTCGGTGTAGTCGAGCCGCTTGAAATCGTTGTGCAGCACGAATTCCAGCCGTTCGATCAGCTCCTTGTCCCACATCTTGCACATGAATTCCAGATCCTCGCGGCAGTTCTCCAACGCATAGCCGATCAGGTATTTGAGGAACTCCTCGGCCAGCTCCATGTTGTCCTCCAACTCGTAGAAGGCCATCTCCGGCTCGATCATCCAGAACTCCGAGAGGTGGCGCGGCGTGTTGGAATTCTCGGCACGGAACGTGGGGCCGAAGGTGTAGATGCGCCCCAGCGACAACGCGCCCAGCTCGCCTTCGAGCTGTCCCGATACGGTCAGGTTGCAGGGTTTGCCGAAAAAATCCTGCGAATAGTCGATCCGCCCGTCCTCGGTGCGGGGCGGATTGTTCAGATCGAGCGTCGTCACCTGGAACATGGCGCCCGCACCCTCGCAGTCGGAGGCCGTGATGAGCGGCGAGTTCCAGTAGTAGAAGCCGCGGTCGTTGAAGAACTTGTGGATGGCGAAGGCCATGGCGTGACGGATGCGCAGCACCGCGCCGAACGTATTGGTACGCGGACGCAGGTAGGCGATGTCGCGCAGGAATTCGAGCGAATGGCCCTTTTTCTGCAACGGATAGGTCGCAGGGTCGGCCGTGCCGTAAATCTCGATCGAAGAGGCCTGCACCTCGACGCCCTGGCCCTCGCCGGGCGACTTCACGAGCCGGCCGTCGACACGGATGCAGGCGCCCGTGGCGATCTGACGCATCGTCTCGTCGTCGAACTTCGCCAGCTCGACGACCACCTGAATGCTCGCCACGCACGAACCGTCGTTCAGGGCGATGAAGGCGACGTTCTTGTTGCCGCGCTTGGTACGCACCCACCCCTTGACGGTCACATCGCAATCGACCGCATCCGACTTGATCAATTCTACGATTCGTAGTGTTTTCATAACGTTTTATCTATTTTAGCATTTTGC
>ENA-OVGR01001265-OVGR01001265.1-human-gut-metagenome-genome-assembly--contig:-NODE-1265-length-22568-cov-15.077200_pt1 | contig 22568 bp, 19 predicted proteins | sample MGYA00237775_ERZ505429 | MGnify/ENA primary metagenome ERZ505429 (study PRJEB26158, sample SAMN06016345) | human gut metagenome | biome: human gut; feature: ankylosing spondylitis patient; material...
AGTACGCTGCCAAGTACGGCACCGTGAACAAGAAAAAGACCGAGGACGGCACTGAAGAGGAGGCCAAGGACGAGGTGCTCGTCCGTGCCAACGGCATCCCCACCTACTTTGCCGCCGATATCGCTTACCACTACAACAAGCTGGCCACCCGCGGCTTTGCCAAGGCCATCGACGTGTGGGGCGCCGACCACCACGGCCATGTGGCCCGCATGAAGGGCGCGATGGATGCCATCGGCCTGAACGGCAACGATCTTGATGTTGTCCTGATGCAGATGGTCAACCTGATGCGCGACGGCCAGCCCGTGCGCATGTCCAAGCGTACCGGCAACGCCATCACCCTGACCGACCTGCTGGAAGAGGTGCCCATCGACAGTGCACGCTTCCTGTTCAACATGCACGACGCCGGCAGCGGCATCGACTTTGACCTGGACCAGGCCGTCAAGACCGACAACGACAACCCGGTGTACTATGTGCAGTATGCCCATGCCCGCATCTGCTCCATCCTGAAGAAGATGGAGAGCGAGGGCGTGCAGTTTGCCGGTGCCGAGCAGGTGGACGCTACCCTGCTCACCGAGCCCAGCGAGATGGACCTGATCCGCATGCTGGCAGCCTTCCCGCAGGAGATCGTCATGGCAGCCGAGAAGTACGACCCCAGCCGCATCAACCGCTTTGTCATTGATCTGGCCAGTGCCTTCCACCGTTTCTACGGCAGCTGCCGCATCCAGGGTGCAGACTCTGCCGTGCAGCAGGCCCGTCTGGCTCTGTGCATCGGCGTGAAGAACGTCATCTTCAACGTGCTGACCATGTTCAAGATCACTGTGCCCGAGAAGATGTAAAAAAGCAAAGGGGCTCGCCCTCTCCGTCATTGCTCACGCAATGCCACCTCTCCCAAAGGGAGAGGCCTTGGCAGTACAGATAACTTCCTGGCAACAAAGGCTCTCCCTTTGGGAGAGCTGTCTGCGAAGCAGACTGAGAGGGCGAGCCCATTGCCCGAAAATAGCAACATTTCTGGCTCCCCGACCGGGGAGCTTTTTTGAATCACAGCAAGGAGAACCCATGGAACCTTTGAAAATCGGAAACATCGTTCTGCCCCACAGGGCAGTATTCGGACCAATGGCGGGCTTTACGGACGCCCCCTGCCGCCGCCTGATGGCGCAGCACGGCGCAGGCTTTACGGTCAGCGAAATGGTGTCCAGCCGGGCACTGGTGTACGGCGACCACAAGACGGTCAGCCTGCTGAAGGCCGCGCCCAACGGGGCACCCTATGGCGTGCAGATCTTTGGCGAGGTGCCCCAGATCATGGGCGAAGCCACAGCCGCTATGGAACCGTATGAGTTCGACTTTGTGGACATCAACATGGGCTGCCCGGCCCCCAAGATCGTGTCCGGCGGCGCGGGCAGCAAGCTGATGCTGGACCCGGACCGCTGCGGCCGCATCGTGGAGCAGGTGGCGGCCCACACCAGCCGCCCGGTCACAGTCAAGATGCGCAAGGGCTGGGACGCCGACCATGTGACCGCCGTGGAGTGCGCAAAGGCCTGCGAGCAGGCGGGCGCGGCCCTCATTGCGGTACACGCCCGCACCCGTGAGCAGATGTACACCCCGGGCATCGACCCGGAGATCATTGCCCGGGTAAAGCAGGCAGTCCATGTGCCGGTGCTGGGCAACGGCGACATCCATTCGGCCGAGGATGCCGTGGCCATGATGCAGCAGACCGGCTGCGACGGCGTGATGATCGCCCGTGCTGCGCTGGGCGACCCGTGGCTGTTTGAGCGGGTGAATGCCGCCATCGAGGGCACCCCGGAACCCAAGGCCCCCAACCTGCAGGCCCGCATGAATGCCCTGCGCCGTCAGGTGGAAGAGATGGTGGAGCAGAAGGGGGAATTTGTAGCGATGCCGCAGGCCCGTGCCCAGACCATGCACTATATGAAGGGGCTGAAGGGCGCTGCCGCCCTGCGGCGCTGCTGCTGCACCCTGACCCATCTGGAAGATCTGGACGAGCTGATCGACGCTGTCTTTGAAGAACAGCGCAAGGCTGGCCTGGACCCCGACGACGTGCGGGAAGTGCCGTTCCCATAAAAAATATCATCCGTCCTGCCGGGTCAGCTCATCCAGATTCTGGGTGTAGCAGGGCAGGCAGTGGGCTATGAACCAGTCGGCCTCCGGGCAGTGCATGGCTTTCAGCGCGGCTTTCTGCTGGGCCAGTGCCGCGTCAAACTCGTGGTTGCCGCTGCGCTGCTCTTCCAGGCACTTGATCAGGGCGCTCAGCCGGTCGGCAGCCTTGAGCAGCTTGGTTTCCTCTGCCGTGAGCAGCTCTCCGGTGAGGAAGGGCGCGACCTCTTCGGCCAGCTCGTCCGGCAGCATGGCCGTCATGCTGGCCACGCTTTCCCGCTCCATGGCCTTGTAGGCGTCGCGCAGGGTGGCGCTGTGATACTTGACCGGCGTGGGCAGGTCCCCGGTGATGATCTCCGGGGCATCGTGGTACAGCGCCGCTACCGCCACTGTTTTGGGGCGGCAGGGGGTGCCGGTGTACCGCCGCGCGATCAGGCACAGGGTATGGGCCAGCAGGGCAGTGTCGCAGGTGTGCTCACTGAGCGACTCGGCCCGGGTGGAGTGCATCAGGCTCCAGCGGGTGATATACTTCATGCGTGCCAGCAGGGCATTGAACGGATACAGCATGGCAGGGAAACCTCCTTGGATGTGTTTTCTCCACCATACCTGCCCGGCAGGCGCTTGTCAAGGGGCAGCGGTGAAGAAACGTCCTTTTTTCGGGCCGACCTGCGTGGTATACTGATAAAAAAGCAGCTTCCGCCCCGGCGGCGGAGAAAGAGGGTCCCATGGAACAATTCGGAATGTCCCGGCAGCTGCGGCTGCCCGGGCAGCAAAAGGATCGGTTCTGGCGGGCGGTGGTGCTGTGTGCGCTCACCGCAGCCGTTTTTTTCCTGCCGTTCTACATCATGGACGGCGGATTTTTCCACTATGCAGGCGACTTCAACAGCCAGCAGATCAGCTTTTACCGGTACATGAACGGCTTTTTGAAGGGGGCAGGCTACCCGGACAGCACCTTTGCCGGGGCACCCCGTAACACCTTCTCCTGGGCAACGGACCTGGGCAGCGGTGCCATGAATGCCTACTCCTTCTACCTGTACGGCTCGCCCTTCTTCTGGTTCTCCATGCTGTTCCCGCAGCGGTGGCTGCCCTACCTGATGGTGCCGCTGCTGGTGCTCAAGTTCGGCGTGGCGGGCGGCGGTGCGTACCTGTACCTGAAGCGCTACGTCAAGAACTGGGATTACGCCGTGCTGGGTGCCTGCCTGTATGCACTGTCCGGCTTTGCGGTGTACAACGTGTTCTTCAACCACTTTGTGGATGTGGTGGCGCTGTTCCCGTACCTGCTGTGGGCGCTGGACGAGGCCATGTACAACAAGCGTCACGGGCTGTTTGCCTTCTGGGCGGCGGTGAACCTGCTCAACAACTACTTCTTTTTTGCCGGGCAGGTGGTGTTCCTGGCCATCTACTTTGTGTGCAAGCTCACCACCGGCGACTACCGCCTGACCGTGAAGCGGTTTGTGCAGCTGGCGTTTGAAAGCCTGCTGGGTGTGGCCATGGGCTGCCTGCTGCTGATCCCGGCGGTGCTGAGCCTGCTGCAGAACCCGCGCACCATCGACCTTGCGTCCGGATGGGGCTTTCTGACCTACGGCAAGGTGCAGCAGTATCTGGCCATCCTGCTCAGCTGGGTGATGCCGCCGGATTCTCCCTACCTGACCTCCATCTGGTCGGAAGGCGTCATCAAGTGGACCAGCATGTCGGCCTATCTGCCCCTGTGCAGTCTGGCAGGTGCGCTGGCCTACTGGCGTGCCCGCCATGGCGACAGCAAAAAGCGCATTGTGGCGGTGTGCGCCGTGTGCGCGCTGGTGCCCATCCTGAACAGCGCATTCTACGCTCTCAACTCCAGCTACTATGCCCGCTGGTACTATATGCCAGTGCTCATCCTTGCGGCGATGACCGTGAATGCGCTGGAAGATCACAACACCGATCTGGACACCCCGGCCCGGGGCCTTGGCTGGATCATGCTGGCTACGCTGGCCTTTGCACTGGTGCCCGTGCTGGACAACGACACCGGCACCTGGTCTCTGGGTGTGCTCAAGAACCCCGGCCAGTATTTCGTGGTGCTGGGCTTTGGCCTGGGCGGATTGCTGCTCTACCGTCTGATCTGCCAGAAATGGCGGGCAGACAGCCGCTTTGCCCAGCGCATGACGGCGGCGGTGGTGGCCTTTGCCTGCGTGTTCAGTATGGTGCACATCGGCATCGGCAAGTTCGGCCAATGGTACACCGACAGCGATCTTGTGGAGCAGGACAACAACGCCCTGCTGCTGAAGGAGGATCTGCCGGAAGGCGATTACCGCGTGGACACCTACAAGATCCACGACAACATCGGCATGTGGCTGGACAAGAGCTGCCTGCAATATTTCGGCAGCACGGCGGCCCCCAGCATCCTCAGCTTTTACCCGGCCCTGGGAGTCAAGCGGGATGTGCGCAGTGAGCCGGACATCTCTGACTATGCCCTGCGGGGCCTGCTGAGTGTGGAATATCTCATCACCACGCCGGAACAGCAGGCGGACTTTGAGAGCGCCTCCGATGACGGCTGGGCCTATTATGACGAGCTGGACGGTTTTGTGCTGTACAAGAATAAAAATTACGTTCCCATGGGCTTTACCTACGATTACTATGTGACCGAGGAGACCTACGGGCAGGTGAACAAGAACTCCCGTGCCAACCTGCTGATGCGGGCACTGGTGTTCAGCGATGAGGACGCTGCCGTTTACAGCAAATACCTCGCCGAGCTGCCCACCGAAAAGCAGAGCGAGCTGACCTACGACGCCTATGTGCAGGACTGTGCCGACCGCCGCGCCCAGGCGTGCAGCATGTTCCAGATGAACAATGCCGGCTTCCACGCGGAGATCACGCTGGAGAATGCAAACCTCGTGTTCTTCGCGGTGCCCTACGATGACGGCTTCACGGCCTATGTCAATGGGGAGCAGACCGACATTGTGCGGGTGGATGACGGTATGATGGCGGTGCTGTGCCCGGCGGGCACCAGCAGCATCGACTTTGTGTATCAGGCCGACGGCCTTGCCCTGAGCCGCACGGGAACGCTGGCCGCCCTGCCGGTGTGGCTGGTGTACACGGCATACTTTGTGTGGCGCAAGCGTAAAAAGAGCAAAGTGTGACTTTGCCGGAAACCTGCAAAAAAATTTTTGCATTGCCTCTTGACTTTACGCAGATAAAGTGTATAATGCAATCAAACCGATGAGGCGGAAGAGAACCTGCACAGCGCATCTGCAGTGAGCCCGGACAGTGCAAACGGGTGAAAGCGGGGCAGAGTTTCGTGGGCCGCCGAGGGCCGGGCAAACGGGCACAAACCCCAGTAGCTTTGGACGGAAGTCTCCGTTACAGGACAGGGGAGTGTTGGCTCTCCGTGAGTGGCTCTGCTGTATTGGATGCAGAGCAAGCAAGGTGGCACCGCAGAATCGTATTTACCGATCCTGTCCTTGTGGATAACACACAGGGACAGGGTCGTTTTGTTTTAAGACCCGTCCCGCAAAGGGAGCGGGTCTTTTGATTTGCCGCCCGCTCCGGGAAAGGAGTTACCACTATGAAAAACCTGAACATGATCTCCCGCCGCAGCTTCCTGAAGGCCGCTCTGGCTGCTTCTGCTGTTTCTGCCATGGCACTGACCGGCTGCGGCGGCGCTGCTTCCGGCTCTGCCTCCAGTGCAGCGGTCTCCTCCTCCGCAGCGGCTTCCGGCAGCGCCGCTGCCGCTGGCGAGACCTTCAAGGTGGGCATCGTCAACTATGTGGACCACGCTTCCCTCAACCAGATCGTAGAATCTGTGGAGAGCCGTCTGGATGCCATCGGCAAGGAGAAGGGCGTCACCTTTGACTACGCCGATTACTACGCCAACGCACAGGCCGACCAGTCCAACCTGAACCAGATCGGCGCAGACCTTGTGGCCGACGGCGTGGACGTGATCGTGGCCGTGGCCACCCCCACCGCCGCTACCATGCTGGCTGCCGTGGAGGATACCGACATCCCGGTGGTCTACTCCGCTGTGACCGATCCCGCCGCCGCAGGCTTTGACGGCGAGGAGAATATCACCGGCACCTCCGATGCCCTGAACACCGACGCCATCATGAACCTGATCGTGGCGGCAAACCCCGGCATTGATACCATCGGTCTGCTGTACGACCTGAGTCAGGATGCCTCCACGCAGGCCATTGCGGACGCCAAGGCCTTCTGCGAGAAGAACGGCATCAAGGTGGTGGAAAAGAACGGCACCACCACCGCCGAGGTGCAAATGGCTGCCGAGGCACTGGTAGCCGCCGGGGTCAAGGCCGTGTTCACCCCCACTGACAACACCATCATGACCGCCGAGTTGTCCATCTACGAAAGCTTCATCGAGGCCGGTGTGCAGCACTACACCGGTGCCGACAGCTTTGCGCTGAACGGTGCACTGGTGGGCTACGGCGTGGACTACGTCCAGCTGGGCGAAGCTACCGCCGATATGGTCAGCCAGCTGCTGTGCGATGGCAAGACCCCCGCAGACCTGCCCTACCAGACCTTTGATAGCGGCATCGTCACCATCAATACCGAGACCGCCGAGGCTCTGGGCTTGGATCTTGCCGCCCTGAAGGAAGCTTTCAAGCCCTACTGCACCGAGATTACCGAGGTGACCACCGCCGAGAACTTCTCCTGAGCGCCCCGCTCCGTCAAAACCTGACGGTTTTGCCAGCTCTCCCGCAAGGGAGAGCTTTTGGCGGTTCTGGGGAAAGTGGTTTCCCTCTCCCGTGAAAATACGTTTGTCGCACTCCGCAGAGCAATGCGGTGCGCATTCAAAATAACATAAAAGGAGCATACACCATGCTGGCGAGTATCTTTTCCCTCAACGTTTTGCAGACAGCGCTGGAGCTGGGCTGCATCTACGGACTGGTGGCGTTGGCACTGTTTCTGAGCTACTCCATCCTGAATATTGCCGACCTTTCCACCGACGGCTGCTTTACGCTGGGCTGCGCCGTGGCCTGTCAGGTAGCACTGACCGGCCACCCCATCCTTGCGCTGGCGGCAGCCATGGCTGCGGGGGTGTGCTCCGGCTTTGTCACCGCCTTTCTGCAGACAAGGCTCGGGGTGGAAAGCATCATGGCCGGTATCATCGTCAACACCGGCCTGTACACCATCAATCTGGCGGTGATGGGCTTCTCCTCCACCATGTCACTGGTCAAGACCCCTACCATCTTCTCCATGGCAAAAACTTCGCTGGGCTTTCTGGGCAGCTGGTACAAGCTGGCGCTGGCGGCAGTGATCATTGCCATCGCCTGCGCGGCGATGCTGGGTTTTCTGGGCACGCGGCTGGGGCTTTCCATCCGCGCCACCGGCGATAACGCCGCCATGGTGCGGGCTTCCAGCATCAACCCCGCCTTTACCATCACGGTGGGTCTGTGCGTATCCGGTGCGTTGTGTGCGCTGTCCGGCGGGCTGCTGGCACAGTACCAGAAAAGCTGCGATATCAACGTGGGCACCGGCATGGTGACCATTGCACTGGCTTCCCTCATCATCGGCGAGACGCTGGTGGGCAAGCGCACCATGCTGCGCCGCATTCTGGGCGTGGTGTTCGGAAGCTGTCTGTACCGCTTTATCGTGGCCGTGGCGCTGCGGTTCAACGTGCCCGCCGCCGCCATGAAGCTGGTTTCCGCCATCATCGTGGCAGTGGCCATCTCCATGCCCGCCATCCGGGAGCACTTCGCCTTTGAAAAGCGCCGGCACGCTGCCCGTGCCCGCCGCACCGTGACCAACAGGGAGGGACAGTAACATGGAAATGCTGCAGCTGAACGACCTGCACAAGACCTTTAACCCCGGCACCGTCAACGAAAAAGTGGCGCTAAATGGGGTGAGCCTGCAGATGGAAGCCGGAGATTTTGCCACCATCGTAGGCTCCAACGGCGCGGGCAAATCCACCCTGTTCAATGCCATCACCGGCGGCTTTATTGCCGACGAGGGCAGCATTCTGCTGGGCGGGCAGGACATCACCTTTGCGCCGGAGCACCAGCGCAGCAAGGTCATCGGGCATCTATTTCAGGACCCGCTCAAGGGCACCGCGCCCAACATGACCATTGAGGAAAATCTGGCGCTGGCCTACCTGCGGGCAGGCACCGCACCCAACGCCATCTTCTCCCGCATCTCCCGCAAGGATAAGGCGCTCTTCCGCGAAAAGCTTGCTTTGCTGGACATGGGGCTGGAGGACCGCATGAAGCAGCCGGTGGGGCTGCTCTCCGGCGGGCAGCGGCAGGCGCTTACCCTGCTCATGGCTACCCTCGTCACCCCCAAGCTGCTGCTGCTGGACGAGCACACCGCCGCGCTGGACCCCGCCACCGCCGAAAAGGTGCTGGCGCTGACCAAGAGCATCGTGGCCGAGAAAAAGATCACCTGCCTGATGGTGACCCACAATATGCATCAGGCGCTGGAGCTGGGCAACCGCACCCTGATGATGGACGCCGGGCGCATCGTGTTTGACGTAAAGGGCGCAGAGCGCAGCAAGATGACCGTGGACGACTTGCTGGAAAAGTTCCGCGAGAACGCGGGCAAAAATCTGGATAATGACCGCATCCTGCTGAGCAAGGTGGAGAAATAAGCCTGCCGTTTTTCTCCTCTTGTGAAAAGTCGAACAGCCAAGCCCGCAGGCTTGGCTGTTCGTATATTATAAATAACAATTCCGCTGATTATGGCCAAAGCGCACGCGGCGGCCATTCTGAATCGTTCTGCTGACAAAAGGCAAAAGGCCTGCTGCACCGTGCGGTGCAGCAGACCTTTTTAACTTTTATTCCTTTACCACAGGCGGATGACCTTGATGACGCCCTCGGCCTTATCGCGGGCCAGTTCCAGATGGTGCTGCAGCGCCATGGCTGCGCCGTCCCAGTCCTCGGACAGGGCGGCATCTAGGATCTGCAGATGCTCCTCACAGGTCTGCTCCTGATTGATCATGCTCACCTTGCCGGTCATGATGCGGAAACGGGTGTTCAGGCCGGTGATGCGGTCGTAGGCAGAGCGCAGATACTTATTGGGCAAGGTGCTCATCAGCAGCTCGTGGAAGTCGTCGTCCGACTCGCAGAAGTCCTCGATGCGCTCGCTGTGGTGCATCAGCTCGGCGTAGGCCTCCAGCTGCTCCCGGGGGATAGCATTGCCGTAAGTACGCAGGGCGTAGGGCTCCACCAGCAGACGCATCTCAAACATGCTGTGCACGTCCTCTTCGGTGATGCCGGAGACCATCAGACCCTTTTTGGGCAGAATGGTGATCAGCCCCTCCTGCTCCAGACGCCCCAGCGCATCCCGCATGGGGGTGCGGCTGATGTTGCCCATCTCGGCGCAGAGTTTCTGCTCGTTCAGAAACTCGTTGGGGCGGTACTCGCAGTTCAGGATTTTGGTTTTGAGGTACTGGTACGCCTGCAGCTTCAGGCTGAGCTTTGCCTGTGCGTCCTGCTCTTTCATAAGCACACTCTCCTATTCTTCTTCTCCAAAAAACGTTCCAAAACGTCCGAACCGGCAGCGCAAACCCACCGCTGCCGGCTTCTTCTTCTCCATGTTCAGCCAGCTTGTATCCCGGCTGCAATCCAACCACTTTATCCAGTATATTATTTCACATTAGGGCATTTTTTACAAGACTTTTTGCTTAACTTTGGCGTGTTTTCCGTTTTATACAAAGATTACGTCCCCATTTTGCTACTTTTTACAATGTTTTTTGTGCTTGTCGCCAAACAGACCGACTTTCCGCCCGCTTCTTTTGCATCCAAGCGCAAACTGTGCTACAATAGGGATAAAAAACAACACATCTACACCGGAAAGGACCGAAACTCTCATGGCACGAAGCGATGGCTACAACACCCGCACCCGGCAACTCATCTTAGATTACCTCATCAACAACTGCCAGCACGCGGTAAGCGCCTCCAACATTCTGGAGCATCTGGAAGCGCAGGGCGCAAGCCCCAACCCCACCACTGTATACCGTTATCTGGACAAGCTTGCCGGCGAGCAGCGCATTATGAAATATGTAGCCGATAAAGGCGAGCGGGCGGTGTTCCAGTATGTGGACGAGGGGCGCCATTGCCGGGAGCACCTGCACCTCAAGTGCGTGCAGTGCGGGCGCATCTATCACTTGGACTGCCATTTTATGGATGAGGTGCGCGCCCACCTGATGGCGGAGCACGGCTTTACCCTGCAATGCGAGGGCAGTGTGCTGTACGGGCTGTGCCGTCATTGCGCGCAGAACGCGGCACCGTCCGCAACGGAAGAACAGCCTGCAAAAAAATGCGCCTGCTGTGTTGACACGGACAAAAACCCGTGATACAATGCAGACAATAAAAGCGTTGACCGGGAAAAGTAAGGCCTCAGGTTTTTCTTACAGAGAGTGCGGGATGCTGGAAGCCGCGCAGAAAACGAAGCCCGAAGAACACCCGTGAGCCGCTCCCTGAACCTGCATGCGCAGCAGTAGGGGCAGACGTGCGCCGCTCGTTATCGCGGCAGTGCTTTCAACGGGGAGAGCGCACAAAAGTGACCGGCGTATTGCGTATGCCGGTAATTTAGGTGGCACCACGGATACGGCAGCATATTCGTCCTAGGACTATGGGATGAATGTGCTGCCGTATTTTTTATTTTAAGAGGGGTAAGAAGTATGTGTTGTGTTATGGGTTACACGGGGCACGACCTGAGTGCCGAAAAGTTCAAAGAGTATCTGCTGCGCACCGTGGACCGCGGACCGGACGACCAGCGGGTGGTGGAGGGTCCCTACGGCCTGATGGGCTTTGGGCGGCTTGCCATCATGGGACTGACCCCGGAGGGGATGCAGCCCTTTTACCGGGGCGCTGACTGCGTGGTGTGCAACGGCGAGCTGTACGGCTTCCGGTTCGAAAAAGAGATCTTAAAGCGCCGTGGCTACAAGTTCTGCTCTGACTGCGACTGCGAGATCCTGCTGCCGCTGTACTACGAGTACGGGCTGGATATGTTCCGCCACATGGACGCGGAGTTTGCGCTGATCCTGTACGATTCCCGCAAGGATCGGCTCATCGCCGCCCGCGACCCCATCGGCATCCGTCCGCTATTCTACGGCTACTCCAAGTCCAGCCACAAGATTGCCTTTTCCTCCGAGATGCGCAACCTGATCGGCTGGTGCGATGATATCCGTCCCTTCCCTATCGGCAGCTACTACTGCGACGGCCGCTTTGTGCGCTACGAGGACATTGCGGACGTGCCCGCCCCCATGCAGGACGATATGCCCACCATCCTGCAGAACATCCGCGAGAAGCTCATCGCCGGTGTGGAAAAGCGGCTGGACGCCGATGCACCCGTGGGCTTCCTGCTTTCCGGCGGGCTCGACTCCTCCTTGGTGTGCTCCATTGCCGCCAAAAAGCTGGGCAAGCCCATCCGCACCTTTGCCATCGGCATGGACACCGATGCCATCGACCTGAAATACGCCCGGCAGACTGCGGACTATCTTGGCAGCGAGCACCACGAGATCATCATCAACCGTGAGATGGTGCTCAGCAGCTTGGAAGAGGTCATCCGGCTGCTGGGCACATGGGATATCACCACCATCCGCGCCAGCATGGGCATGTACCTGCTGTGCAAGGCCATTCACGAGCAGACCGATGTGCGTGTGCTGCTGACCGGCGAGATCTCGGACGAGCTGTTCGGCTACAAATACACCGACTACGCCCCCACCGCCGATGCTTTCCAGCAGGAGAGCCAGAAGCGCATCCGGGAGCTATATATGTACGATGTGCTGCGGGCAGACCGCTGCATCTCCTCCAACAGCATCGAAGCCCGCGTGCCCTTTGGCGACCTGGATTTTGTGCGCTACGTCATGGCCATCGACCCCGAAAAGAAGCTGAATCGCTACGGCAAGGGCAAGTACCTGCTGCGCAAGGCCTTTGAGGGCGACTGGCTGCCGCCGGAGATCCTGTGGCGCGAAAAGGCCGCCTTCTCGGACGCCGTGGGCCACAGCATGGTGGACGACATCAAGGAGTACGCCGAGAGCCTGTACACCGAGGAGGAGTTCCAGATGCGCCGGGCAAACTACTCGGCACACTGCATGCCCTTTACCAAGGAGAGCCTGTTCTACCGCGAAATTTTTGAGAAATACTACCACGACCAAAGCCGCACCATCGTGGGCTTCTGGATGCCCAACAAAGCATGGCCGGGCTGCAATGTCAACGACCCCTCTGCCCGCGTGCTGGCAAACTACGGTGCTTCCGGCGTGTAACGGCCAGAGCATTTTCAGCAGAAAAAAGTCTTTATCATTGCGGAACACCGGAGCATCTGCGGATGCTCCGGTGTTCCACTTTTACGCAAAAAAGCCCCCGCCGACAGAGGGAAAAAAGTGTCAGCGGGGGCTCGGGGAAATGTCAAATCAGGGGTTCAGGGCTCAGTCGTCTGCGGCCTCGTCCAGATTACCCAGCTTCTTGGCCTGCTCCACAACGGCAGGCACCAGCATCTCGGGCAGGGTCTCATAGCGGGCAAACTCGGTGGTGAACCAGCCGCGGCCCTGTGTGGTCTGCCGGATAAAGGTGGTAAAGTTTGCAAGCTCTGCCAGCGGCACCTCGGCAATGATGGTCTGCAAGCCGTCCTCGTCCGGCTCCATGCCCAGCACACGGCCACGGCGCTTGGTCACATCACCCATGATGTCGCCGGTGTTGTCGTTCGGCACATGAGCCTTCAGGGTGTGGATAGGCTCCAGAATGACGGGGCCGGCCTCCGGCATAGCAGCTTTGTAGGCCAGCTTTGCAGCCATGATAAAGGCCATTTCAGAGCTATCCACCGGGTGGTAGCTGCCGTCCAGCAGGGTGGCCTTCAGGCCGACCACGGGGTAACCGGCCAGCACGCCCTTTTCGGCAGCCAGACGCACGCCCTTTTCCACAGCGGGGAAGAAGTTCTTGGGCACGCTGCCGCCGAACACCTTTTCCTCGAACACCACCTGCTCGCTGTCGCAGGGCTCGAAGTTGATGATAACGTCACCGAACTGGCCATGACCGCCGGTCTGCTTCTTGTGGCGGCCCTGTTTCTGGCAGGCCTTGCGGATAGACTCGCGGTAGGCGATGCGGGGAGCTTCCAGACCGATCTCCACGCCGAACTTGTTCTTCAGCTTGGCCTTGACCACGTCCAGATGCTGCTCGCCCAAGCCGCCGATGACCTGCTGATGGGTCTCGGCGTTATTGATGTAGCACAGGGTGGGGTCCTCTTCCATCAGGCGTGCCAGTGCGCTGGAGATCTTGCCCTCGTCGCCCTTCTTGGCCACGGTAACCGCCATGAACAGGCTGGGCTTGGGGAACACAGGGGCGGGCAGCTTGACCACGCGGTCTGCATCGCACAGGGTATCGCCGGTCTTTGCGCTCACCAGCTTTGCCACTGCGCCGATATCGCCGGCACCGATGCCGTCGTTTTCGATCTGCTTCTTGCCAAGGACGGTCAGGGGCTTAGTGATCTTTTCCATCTCGCCGGTGCGGGCGTTGGTCAGCGGTTCGCCTGCGGTCACCTTGCCGCTGATAACACGCAGATAGCTCAGCTTGCCCACGAACGGGTCGGCCACGGTCTTAAAAACGTAGGCGGCAGTGGGCTCATCCTCGGTGCAGTGCAGTTCCACCGGCTCACCGTTGGCGTCCTCAGCCAGCGTGCTGGCCTCGTGCTCCGGGCTGGGCAGCAGCTTGTGCATATTGAACAGCAGCATATCCAGTGCCTGCATGTTCACGGCGCTGCCGCAGAACACGGGGGTGATCAGGCCGTCCTTAACGCCCTTGCGCATGCCCTCCACGATCTCCTCGGTGGTAAAGGGTTCGCCGCCGAAGAACTTTTCCATCAGCTCATCGTCGGTTTCTGCAATGGCCTCACTCATGGCCTCGATCAGGCCCTGGAAGCGGTGGCCGATGTCCGGCAGGTCTACCTGAATCTGCTTGCCGCCCTCGTACTTGAAGGCCTTCTGGCTGAACAGGTTGATGTACACAGGGGTGCCGTCATCCAGCTTTGCAGGCACGACGCAGGGGCAGACGGTGGAGCCGAAGCGGATCTTCATATCCTCAAGGATCTTGAAGTAGTTGGCGTTTTCCAGATCGCACTTGGACACGAACACCATGGTGGCCTTGCCGTTCTTGCGGGCCAGCTGGAACGCCTTTTCTGCGCCCACAGTAACGCCGCTGCGGCCGGACACGCACACCAGCACGCTCTCGGCGGCGCGGATGCCCTCGTACTCGCCTGCTTCAAAGTCGAACAGACCCGGTGCATCGATCAGGTTGTACTTGATGCCCTCGTACTCCACCGGCACAACGGAAGCCGACAGGCTGGCCTTGCGCTTTGCTTCCTCGGGATCAAAGTCCGAAATCGTGGTGCCGTCCTCGACCCGGCCCATACGCTCGGCAGCGCCCGAAAAATAGACCAGCGCCTCGGTGAGCGTGGTCTTGCCGCTGCCGGCATGACCGGCAATCAGGATATTGCGGATGTTGTTGCTTGCGTATTTCATATCGGTTTTTCCCTCATTTCCGCCGCACGGAGCGTTCTCTCCGTTTTTGTGGCATATTTTACAAAGATAATACCACACTCGAAACGATTTTTAAATATATCGTTTCAAAATTTGGCAAAAACGCCTGCCAAACTTCCGGGCACTGTTTTGTGCAAGTTGACATTCGGGTGCAAAACGGGTGGGTAGAAAAAGCAGAACTCCCGGCAGCGCGTACAGGCGCGGAGCCGGGAGTTTTCGTTGCAAATATGCGGTTTTTGTGGTATGCTGTAAGTGCCGCTTCGGCGGTAAGGGCGTTGATTGCATAATCGGTGGTCTAGCTCCTTCCGGCTGCGCGCCAGAGGGGGACGAAAAATTTTTTGCTTCCCCTGACGCGAAAGCGGAAAGGGGGGATGCCTCATGACGTTTGAACAGGTCGTGCTGTTGCTCACGCTTCTTGGCGGAGCAATCTACATTACCTTCGAGATCGCATGGACGATTTCCAACGGCAAAAAGAAATGACCGCTCATGCCCTCAGAAAGCAAGCGGTCATTCTTTACGACTGATTAGCCGGATGAGGAGCTGACCATTGCAGTCAGCGCTCTTTCTATTCGTAGTATAGTCTATTTTTCCGGGTTTGTCAAGCCGCAGACCCGTCGGAAGAGGCAGGAGGTTTTACGCGATGAAGCGCGAGGATTATATCAACTGGGACGAATATTTTATGGGCATTGCGCTGCTTACCGCCATGCGCTCCAAGGATCCCAACAGTCAGGTGGGTGCGTGCATCGTAAGCCCGGAAAACAAGATTCTTTCCTTAGGCTACAACGGGATGCCCATGGGCTGCAACGATGACGAGATGCCCTGGGAGCGGGAGGGAACCCCCCTGCAGACCAAGTATATGTACGTCTGCCACGCCGAGTTGAACGCCATCCTCAACAGTGCCCACAACAACCTGAAGGGTGCCCGGGTGTATGTGACCCTGTTCCCCTGCAACGAGTGCACCAAGGCAATCATCCAGTCCGGCATTGCCGAGGTGGTGTACTACGGCGACAAGTACCACGACAGCGATTCCAGCATTGCGGCGCGGTTCATGTTCGAGCACGCCGGTGTCCGGCTGACCCCCTATAAGCCCACCGGACGCCGGGTAGAGCTGGAGCTGTAAGCTCCCTCTTGACCTTCCCGATGCAACGTACTATAATAGAATCATGGCTTGAATAAATATTCAAGAGTGTTTGCATAGAGAGGGAAATATACAATGGAACTGAAAAATCGCAGCTTTTTGAAGCTATTGGACTACACCCCTGCCGAGATCGGGCAGCTGCTGGAACTGGCCGCTGACCTGAAAGCCAAAAAGAAGGCCGGTATCCGGCACGACCAGCTGCGGGGCAAAAATATCGCTCTGATCTTTGAAAAGACCTCCACCCGCACCCGCTGCAGCTTTGAGGTAGCCGCCCACGATCTGGGCATGGAAGTGACCTATCTGGACCCCTCCGGCAGCCAGATTGGCAAAAAGGAGTCCATCGCCGACACCGCCCGGGTGCTGGGCCGGATGTTTGACGGCATCGAGTACCGTGGCTACGGCCAGCAGATCGTGGAAGAGCTGGCACACTACGCTGGTGTGCCGGTGTGGAACGGCCTGACCAACGAGTTCCACCCCACTCAGATCTTAGCCGATTTCCTCACCATTCAGGAGCATTTCGGTCATCTGAAGGGCATTCACTTCGTTTACTTCGGCGACGCCCGCTACAACATGGGCAACAGCCTGATGGTGGGCTGCGCCAAGATGGGCTTACACTTTACCGCCTGCGCACCTAAAAAGTACCAGCCGGATGCCGCACTGGTGGAGCAGTGTCAGGCCATTGCCGCCCAGACCGGGGCGACCCTCTCCTTTGAGGAGGATCCCGTCAAGGCAGCAAAGGGCGCGGACGTGCTGTACACCGATGTGTGGGTGTCCATGGGTGAGCCGGTTGAGGTGTGGGCAGAGCGCATCCACGATCTTGCCCCCTACCAGATCAATCAGGATCTGATGAATATTGCAGGCCCGGATGCAGTATTTATGCACTGTCTGCCCGCCTACCACGACCACAAGACCACCGTGGGCAAGGAGATGGGCGAGCGCTTTGGCCGCGACGCCATGGAGGTGACCGACGAGGTATTCGAAGGCCCCCAGAGCATCGTGTTTGACGAGGCCGAGAACCGGATGCACACCATCAAGGCGGTCATGGCAGCCACCTTGGGATATCAGGAATAACGAGATAAGCCCGGAAGGTTCGCAGACCCTCCGGGCTTATTCTATCTAAAAATAATTTTCCGCTTAGCAATCATTCCGAAACTGCATTCTGCAGTTTCAGCACGCCTGCCTGCGTCAGGCGCTTACGCAGCAGCGCACCCACGATGCAGGACACCACGATCTTTGCAAGATCCAGCGCAATAAAGGGGTAGACACACACCGTCAGCGCATAGCCCAGCTCGCACTGCATCTGGAACACGAACCATGCCGTGCCCAGCACATAGCAGGCGGCATCGCCCAGCACCAGACCCACAGCGGAGACCACCGGGTTGCCCTTGCTCTTTTCAATGAACATACCGCCGATGAAAGCCAGCAGCAGATAGCCCACCAGATAACCGCCGGTAGGGCCTGCCAGCTTGGCAAGGCCGGCGCCGTAGCCGGAGAACACCGGAATGCCGATGGCACCCAGCGCCAGATAGATGACCACGCTCAGGGTGCCGAACTTCGGCCCCAGCAGCCATGCGGTCAGGCAGATAACAAAGTTTGCCAGCGAGATGGGCACGGCTCCGATGGGCACGGTCAGCGGGCCCAGCACGCACAGCACGGCAGCCATCACCGCAGTGACAGCCATCTGGTAGGTAGTCAGTTTTTTGTCTTTCATGGTCAGTTTCCCCTCTGTTTTTTCGTTTTGTAAGGCATCTGTGCCCGAGTATACCGCACCGGTGCGCCGCAGGTCAACTGAAAAGTTTGCAAAGGGTTTACAATCAGAATTTTGATTGTAATACTGTGGAAAGTATGTTAAAATAAAAATGACCGCCCACAGTCTCACAAACACTGAGCGGTCATTCTTATTGACTACTTAGCCGAAGGAAACTGACCCTTGCAGCCAGCACCCTTTCTATTTGTAGTATAGCCTATTTTGTACGAAATGTCAAGAAAAACACGGAGGTTCCCATGGGTGGAGGTCATGTATCGCGGCCAGATTTCGGGATGCCGCAGCCGGATGCTGCGTACCCGCTGACCGAGTTCTATCTGCTGGCGCAGCAGGCGCTGGAAAAAAGCGGCAGCTTTATGCTGCCCGCCCTCTACGCAGGGTTGCACGCCCCCGCCCGGCGCATCTACCGGGAGGAAGCCGCCGGGTATCTGCAGCTTGCGGCTGCTCCGGCAGAAGGCCTGACCCGGCTGCTCTCCCCTGCTCGGATGCAGCTTTTATACAGCAGCTTGCAGGTGCAGCCGGACGGCACCCCCGCTGCCCTTTTGCTGACCGAGGAGTGCACCCGCCTGACCGTGGCGGTGCAGCTGCTGCCGCCCTTTGTATGGGAGGACCCGCTGCCGCCGCTGCCGGATGTTCCGGCGGCGCTCACCCTGCAATTGACCATGCAGGACGTGGTAGCCATCGACACCGCCCCCGCCGCACTGGCGCAGAAACTGGTGCACAGCACCGATGGCAAATGCTGGCTGCACCACCCCAAAGCAGAGACCTTTCTCTCCGAGCGGCTGGCGCTGCTGCAAAGGGTCTATAAATAAAGAAGGAGCACCCTCCCCCTCTTTTACTTTTTTGCGATTCCGTGGTATACTGACCGGTAAACCGACAGGATATCCAACCTCTGTCGGAGAACGTGGACACACCTTGCGGTCCGGTGCGTCCGGCACACAAAAAATGGAAGGAACCGGGTTTTATTCTGCAATAATCGGGGATGCTGAGCCGTATATTGAGTGAACGTCCCCGTGAGAACCACAAACATTCCATCGAGAAGCCCGCTTCCGGGCATCCAAGGAGAGTTTATACAATGGGACAGCTGACCAGAAACGAAGTATTTACCTTGGCGGTGCAGCGTTACAGCGACACCGTCTACCGCACTGCGGTACATAATTGCCGCTGCACAGCCGATGCTGAGGATGTGGTGCAGGATGTGTTTGAAAAACTGCTGCACTACAACGGCATCTTTGAGAGTGAGGAGCATCTCAAAGCATGGCTGCTGCGGGTGGCCATCAACCGCTGCCGGGACCTGACCCGCGCCGCCCACCAAAAGGACACCGAGCTGGACGAGAACCTGCCCGCCCCCGATGTTCTGGAGGAGGACGGCAGTGTGCTGGATGCCATCCGCACGCTGCCGGAAAACTACCGCAATGCCATCTATCTGCATTACTACGAAGGATACACTGCGGCAGAGATCGGACGGATGATGGCGGTGCCCACAAACACGGTACTAAGCTGGCTGCGGCGCGCACGGGCACAGTTACATACGATGCTGAAGGAGGAGATCGAAGATGAGGTGGTATGAATATAAGATGGAGGTCGATGACCTTGCTGCCCCGGACGATCTGAAGGCAAAACTGCTGGCCATGACCGACACCCTGACTGCGGAGGAAAAGGCCGAGCCCATGATGGCTGCCCCTGCCCCGCAGACCGCTGCACCCGCAGCACCCCTGAACACCGAAGCCAAGAAGAAAAAGCCCATCCACTTCCCGGTAAAGCAGCTGGGCACGCTGGCTGCCTGTCTGGCCGTGTGCGTGCTGGGTTACAGCACCCTGCATCTGGGCATCGGAATGGGCAACGCAAAAAGCAGCGCACCCGCTCTGTACGCAGCCGAGGGCGCTGCCGACAGCTCCGCTGCCTCTGTGGCAGCGGGCGGGTTTGATCTCCAGCACGCCGCACTGGACAGCACCCCCGAGGCGGTGAATTACAGTCTGGATGCAGACGACCGCTCTCTGGAAACGGAGTACAGCGGCGCCGGCAACACCGAGGCTGCTGCGCCTGCGGTGGACAGTGCCAAGATCATCTACACCGCCAATCTGACGCTGGAAAGCAAGGATTACGAAGCGGCCCGCAGTGCACTGGACAGCGCCCTCGCCGAGGCGGGCGGCTATCTGGAATCCAGCAGCGAGTACACGCGCACCGGTTCCAGCCGCTCCGTAAGCCTGACCTACCGGGTGCCGCAGGCCAACTACCAGAGCTTTCTGGAAGCTGTGGCCGCTGCCGGTAATGTGACCTATCGCAGCCAGCAGGCCGATGATGTGACCACTCAGTATATGGACGTATCCGCGCGGCTTTCTAACCTGCAGGCACAGCGCACCCGCTTACAGCAGCTGCAGGCACAGGCCGAAACTCTTTCGGACTTGCTGCAGATCGAGGACTCCCTCACCGAGGTGCAGTCCCAGATCGAAAGCTGGCAGAGCCAGCTGGACTGGTACAGCGATCAGGTGCAGCAGTGCACCGTGTATATCGACCTGAACGAGGTGCAGACCTACACGCCTGTTGACGAGGGCTTCTTCTCCCGCATCGGCACGGCCCTTGTCTCCGGCTGGGGCAACTTTGTGAATGGCTTGCAGCAATTTGTGGTGGCGCTGGCCTCCGTCTGGCCGCTGGCAGTGCTGGCGTGCGCCGCTGTTGCCGTGGCGCTTGCATGGCGCAAAAAGCACCCGAAGAAGTGACCCCATAGAAATTCATTTTTCCGCATAAAGGCTTCCCCCGGGCTGGGGAAGCCTTTTGTTTAACCCTGCTGAAAACGACCACCCCTGTCCCGCCGGGCTGCTGCACCGGGAGACAGGGGTGATTTCGTATATTTTGTAGTACTTATTACACACCGGAATAGGCCGAGAAGCCGCCGTCCACCGGCAGGCAGATGCCGGTGATGAAACCGGCTGCATCATTGTTCAGCAAAAACAGCAGCGCGCCCACAAGGTCTTTTTCGCTGTCGCCAAAGTGTCCCATGGGGGTGGCAGCAAGGATCTTTTTGGTGCGGTCGGTGGGGGTGCCGTCCTCGTTGAAGAGCAGCTTTGCGTTCTGCTCGCTGGCAAAGAAGCCCGGAGCGATGGCGTTGACCCGGATGCCCACCTTGCTGAAATGTACCGCCAGCCACTGGGTAAAGTTGGTCACAGCGGCCTTTGAACCGGAGTAGGCGGGGATCTTGGTCAGGGGCAGGTAGGCATTCATGCTGGAAATGTTCAGGATGTTGCAGCCCTCGCGCCCTACCATCTGCCGTGCAAAGGCCTGCGTGGGCAGCAGGGTGCCGATGAAGTTCAGGTTGAACACCATCTCCACGCCGCTTTCATCCAGGTCAAAGAAGGTGACGGTGTCGCTTTCCAGATCGGCCATCTCAAAATATTCCTTGTCCGTGTTGGCGCGGGCGTTGTTGCCGCCGGCACCGTTCACAAGGATATCGCAGGGGCCAAAGTCTGCCAGCACATCCTCTGCTACCTGCAGACAGTTGGCCTTGTTCATCACGTTGCAGGTGTAGCCCTTGGCGGTGCCGCCCTCGGCTTCGATCTCGTCCGCAAGCTCCTTGAGCTTATCCATGTTGCGGCCCAGCAGCGCCACCTTTGCGCCCGCCCGGGCCAGCGCCTTGGCAAAAATGGAGCACAGCGTGCCGCTTGCGCCGGTGACGACAGCCACCTTGCCGGTGAGATCGGTGTTCAGTACATTCTTTTCCATAACATCCTCCTGTTACAGCTGTATTCATTGGCTAGAGTATAACAGAAAAAGACGGTCTTTGCCAGAACGTTCTTATTATAAAATGGGAAAGTTTTATTCTTTTTGCCGGGCAACAAGCACGATATCCTCCGGATGCGGTGCAGACACAATCGCGCAAAATCGCAAAAATGACCGTTTTCACCTTGAAGATCTTCTAACTCTTCCAAAGCAAAAGCAGTATGATAAAAGCATGACAAACACATACTGACTTCGGCTGCGCTGCCCGCAGCGGGCTACACTGTTCAAGCCGTACCATGCACAGCAGCGGCGGCGCTTCCCACTTTGATGTGAACACAAAAAAACAGGTTGAATTTAAAAAATTCAACCTGCTTGGTGGTTGCGGGGGCCGGATTTGAACCAACGACCTTCGGGTTATGAGCCCGACGAGCTACCAGACTGCTCCACCCCGCGATATTTACTTTTTCGCTTTTCAGCGGCTCTCGCTGACTGCTCAAGTATAATACCACAGAGCGGGTAGAATGTCAACCCTTTTTGAGAAAAATTTTCGTATTCTCCTGCCGCAGCTTTTAACGCACCATTGTCCGGTGCTGTGCGCGGTATGCGGCAGGGGTGATGCCGTACAGACGGCGGAAGGTTTTCAGGAAGCTGCTGTAATCCGGAAAGCCGCTCTCGGTGCAGGCATTCAGAACGGAAACGCCCTCTTCCAGCGCCTTGCGGCAGTGCTGCATCCGCAGATAGATCAGGTAGTTGTGGATACTCTCCATGGTGCACTCCTTGAACGCACGGGAAAGGTGCTCCCGGCTGGCGTAAAGCTCTTGCGCCAGCTGCGCGGTGGTAAGGGTCGGGTCCTGATAATGGGTCTGAAGGTAGGCCACCGCGCGCGACCAGTACACTGGTGCTGCTGGGTGTTCTAATCCCTGACTGTTCCGGGTAAAGCAACGAATACGTTGCCCCCATTTCTCTGAAGATATCCTGCATCTAAAGGGGAATGGGGGCATTTTTTATCAAAAATCAACTGAGAGGAGTAAAAGCCATGGAGATCTGCTCCCGTTTTACCGGCATGGAGCGCAAGAACGGCGCTTTCCTGCTGCATACTGATAACGCTGATGTCAAGGTCTGCTTTGTGACCGATGAGATCGTCCGCGTCCGCGCAAGCTTTGACCATGAGCTGGCAGAGGAGCCCTACGTCCTGATGACCACCGCATGGGAGGATCGGATAAAGCCACTCCCTGACGCAGCCCTTTACAGGTCTACACGCATCCACCACACGCCCGATTCTTACACCAAACGCGAACTTGTCGGGGCGGGGCCCCTCCATCTTGCTTACGCAAGACCGTTCTGTCGCTTAAAAGCCCCACTGGGGCTTTCATTGCTCCGCT
>ENA-OVGR01001281-OVGR01001281.1-human-gut-metagenome-genome-assembly--contig:-NODE-1281-length-22322-cov-12.368617_pt1 | contig 22322 bp, 20 predicted proteins | sample MGYA00237775_ERZ505429 | MGnify/ENA primary metagenome ERZ505429 (study PRJEB26158, sample SAMN06016345) | human gut metagenome | biome: human gut; feature: ankylosing spondylitis patient; material...
AGTCATTCTTTTGTCTCAGCGCTTGGCGCTCAAGTATAATACCATATGCCGGGCCGGATGTCAACACTTTTTTGCAAGTTTTTCAGGTTTTTTCGCGCCGACTCAAATCCGCTTCATCCTCTTGGATTCTTCCGGTAAATTCTTTTGTCTTATATAATGTATTATATAAAGGGGCACAGTATAGACAATGGCCTTTATTACCCTGCGGAAAGCACTACTTCCTTTGCGCAGATTGTCAAGAGGTTTCGTCTCAAATTTTGTTCCGGAAATTTTCCTCTATTTTTGGCGAAAGCTACAAAACACAAAATGTAGTGGTTCTTCCATTGACATATCACTAAATAGTGATATGATAGTACCAACGACCAATGAGAGTTGCGGGTGCCTCTTGTATCAGGAGACACCCGTTCACACTGTATACGCGAAACAGGAGGAGCGCTATGAAGATCATCAAACGCAACGGTGCGGAAGTGCCTTTTGATATTACCAAGATCATCACTGCTGTTACCAAGGCCAGCGATTCGGTAGGCGGCAAGGCCCGTCTCTCCCGGGAGCAGATCACTGACATCGCCGCAGCCGTGACCGACCAGTGTCAGGCACTCAACCGCGCTGTCAGCGTGGAAGAGGTACAGGATATGGTGGAAAACCAGCTCATGGACATCAAGGCCCATGACATCGCCCGCCACTATATCACCTACCGCTATATCCAGAGCCTCAAGCGCCAGACCAACACCACCGACGAGCGCATCCTGAGCCTCATCGAGTGCCAGAACGAAGAAGTCAAGCAGGAGAACGCCAACAAGAACCCCACCGTCAACAGCGTCCAGCGCGACTATATGGCTGGTGAGATCTCCAAAGACCTGACTGCCCGCCTGCTGCTGGACCCGGAGATCGTTAAAGCGCATCAGGAAGGCCTTATCCACTTCCACGACTCCGACTATTTTGCCCAGCACATGCACAACTGTGACCTCGTCAATCTGGACGATATGCTCCAGAACGGCACCGTCATCTCCGGCACCTATATTGAGAAGCCCCACAGCTTTTCCACCGCCTGCAACATCGCCACCCAGATCATTGCACAGGTGGCTTCCAACCAGTATGGCGGTCAGAGCATCAGCCTGACCCATCTTGCCCCCTTCGTGGACGTCTCCCGCAAGAAGATCGCTGCCGAGGTCGAGGCCGAGATGGAGGGTCTGGATGTCTCTGACGAGCGCAAGCGTGAGATCGTGGAGCGCCGCCTGCGCAGCGAGATCAACCGCGGCGTCCAGACCATCCAGTATCAGGTCGTCACCCTCATGACCACCAACGGTCAGGCCCCCTTCATCACCGTGTTCATGTATCTGGGCGAAGCCCGCAACGCGCAGGAGAAAGCTGACCTCGCCATCATCATCGAGGAGACCATCCGTCAGCGCTATCAGGGCGTGAAGAACGAGGCCGGTGTCTGGATCACCCCCGCCTTCCCCAAACTCATCTATGTGCTGGAAGAGGACAACATCCACCCCGGCGACCCCTACTACTACCTGACCGAGCTGGCTGCCAAGTGTACCGCCAAGCGGATGGTCCCCGACTATATTTCCGAGAAGAAGATGCTCGAGCTGAAGGTGGACAAAAACGGCGAGGGCCACTGCTACACCTGCATGGGCTGCCGCAGCTTCCTGACCCCCTATGTTGACCCCGAGACCGGCAAGCCCAAGTATTATGGCCGCTTCAATCAGGGCGTCGTGACCATCAATCTGGTGGACGTGGCCCTCAGCTCCGGCGGCAACTTTGATAAGTTCTGGAAGATCTTTGACGAGCGTCTGGCCCTCTGCCACCGCGCTCTGCAGGCCCGCCACAAGCGCCTGCTGGGTACCCCCAGCGACGCCGCCCCCATCCTGTGGCAGTACGGCGCACTGGCCCGCCTCAAGAAGGGCGAGAAGATCGACAAGCTGCTCTTCGGCGGCTACTCCACCATCAGTCTCGGCTACGCCGGCCTGTATGAGTGCGTGAAGTATATGACCGGCAAGAGCCACACCGACGCCGGTGCCAAGCCCTTTGCCCTGAGCGTGATGCAGCACATGAACGACAAGTGCAACGCGTGGAAGAAGGCCGAGAACATGGACTACTCCCTCTATGGCACCCCGCTGGAATCCACCACCTACAAGTTCGCCAAGTGCCTGCAGAAGCGGTTCGGCATCGTACCCGGCATCACCGACAAGAACTATATCACCAACAGCTACCACGTCCATGTCTCCGAGCACATCGACGCCTTCACCAAGCTGAAGTTCGAGAGCGAGTTCCAGAAGCTGTCTCCGGGCGGTGCCATCAGCTATGTGGAAGTCCCCAATATGCAGGACAACCTCGAGGCGGTCATGAGCGTGCTGCAGTTCATCTACGACAACATCATGTACGCCGAGTTGAACACCAAATCCGACTACTGCCAGTGCTGCGGCTACGACGGCGAGATCAAGATCGTCGAGGACGACGGCAAGCTGGTGTGGGAATGCCCTAAGTGCGGCAACCGCGACCAGAACAAGCTGAATGTCGCCCGTCGCACCTGCGGCTATATCGGCACCCAGTTCTGGAACCAGGGCCGGACGCAGGAGATCAAGGATCGGGTGTTGCACCTATGACCCTCTCAGGCGCTTCGCGCCAGCTCCCCCAGAGGGGGAGCCATTGGCAAGCTACCCAAGCACAAAAAAATTGCAAGGCAAAGCAGCGTGCTCTGCTTTCAGGTCTGATTTATGAATTACGCGACTATTAAATATTACGACATCGCCAACGGGCCGGGCGTCCGCACCAGCGTCTTCGTTTCCGGCTGCCGCCACCACTGCCCCGGCTGCTTCAACGAGGTGGCATGGGATTTCGGCTATGGCCAGCCCTTCGACAAGCCCGTCCGCAACGAGGTGTTCGCCTCCTGCAAGCCGGACTATATCACGGGTCTCTCCCTGCTGGGCGGCGAGCCGATGGAGCCGGAGAACCAGCGGGAGCTGGTGACCTTCGTGCAAAATTTCAAAGCTCTTTACCCGAAGAAAACGGTCTGGTGCTACTCCGGCTACACCTGGGAGCAGCTGACCGGCAAAGTCCCCTGCCACGCGCGGTGCGAAGTCACCGACGAGCTGCTGAGTCTGCTGGATGTGCTGGTGGATGGCCGCTTCGTGGAGGCTGAGCACGACATCTCCCTCCGCTTCCGGGGCAGCCGGAACCAGCGTCTGCTGGATGTTCCCAAGTCCCTCGCCGCCGGGCAGCCGGTGTGGTGGCAGGACGAAAAAGTGTTCTCCACCCATACGATGGAATGATAAATAAAAAGCGCAGATTTTCCACAATGAGCCTCTTGACTCGTGGAAGATCTGCGCTTTTTCTTATTCTCTGCTCCCCACCATATCCTCAATGGCCCGCAGGAAGGCCATGCCATAGCGGGCGGCTTTCTTTTCGCCGACGCCGGTGATGTTCAAAAACTCGTCCATGCTCAAGGGCTTGCTCTGGACCATCTCGCGGAGGGTCGCGTCGCTGAACACCATGTAGGCCGGAACATTCTGCTTCGCTGCAAGACGCTTGCGGAGGGCGTAGAGCGCGGCCAGCAGCTTCTCGTCGGCCTCGCTGAGGTCGCCGCCGGCAGCAGCACGGCGGGCCGACAGCCGCCGGGAGTTGGCCGCGGCCCTCTGCTTCGCGGCGGCAGCGCGCTGTTCCACCTCCTGCGCATTCTGCTCGGCAAAGAGGCAGCAGGAACAGTTGCCGCATTTTTCAGGTGCGGCCTCGCCGAAATAGTTCAGCATGAACCGCCGCAGGCACTTCTGAGTGGTGGAGTAGAAGGTCATATACTTGAGCCGCTCTTCCGCCTTGCGGGCGGCCTCGGCCTTGACGTCGGCGGGCAGGCCGTTGTCCGCCTCCATCTCTTTGTCGATGAAGAAGCGGATGGTGCGCACATCCGTGCCGGAGTAGAGCAGGATGCAGCGGGACGGCAGACCGTCGCGGCCCGCGCGGCCCGCCTCCTGATAGTAGCTCTCCAGATCCTTGGGCATATTGTAATGGATGACGAACCGGACGTTGGGTTTGTCGATGCCCATGCCGAAGGCGTTGGTCGCCACCATGATTTGAACGAGGTCGTAGAGGAAGTCGTCCTGATTCTTCCGGCGCACCTCGGCGTCCAGCTTGGCGTGGTAGGCCGCTGCCCGGATGCCCCGGCTCTGGAGCAGACGGGCCGTCTCGTCCACCTGCTTTGTGGTGCTGCAATAGACGATGCCCGCGTTGTCGCCCTCCCGGAGCACAAGGTCCAGCAGCTCCTTCGGCTTCTGGCTGGGCAGGGCGCGGCGCGTCTCGAAGTAGAGGTTGGGCCGGTCGAAGCCGGTCGTCACCTCATAGGGCTGATGGAGCTCGAGGTGGCTGCGGATGTCGTCCCGCACCCGGGCCGTCGCCGTGGCCGTGAACGCGCCCACCACCGGGCGATTCGGCAGGCTGTCCACGAACTCCTTGATACGGAGATAGCTGGGGCGGAAGTCCTGCCCCCACTGGCTGATGCAGTGGGCCTCGTCCACCGTCACCATGCTGATGAGCTTTTCCTGCGCGAAGCGCTGGAAGCCCGGCATTTCCAGCCGCTCCGGGGCCACATAGATGATCTTATACCAGCCCTCCCGGGCGCGGCGGAGCATGAGGGCCTTCTGGTTGTCGGTGAGGCTGTTATTGAGAAAAGCCGCCGCCACCCCCGCCTGCACCAGCGCCCCCACCTGGTCTTTCATCAGGCTGACCAGCGGCGACACCACGATGGTGATTCCCGGCAGAAGCAGGGCCGGCACCTGATAGCAGATGGACTTGCCCGCACCGGTGGGCATCACCGCCAGCACATCCTGCCCGTCCAGCAGCCGCCGGACGATGTCCTCCTGTCCGGGGCGGAAACTGTCGTAGCCAAAAACTTTTTTCAAGATAGAATGCGGGTCTGACATTATGTTCTCCGATCGTAAAGGAATCTGTTATATGCGACCACAATGATCAGGCGGTGACCAGACTTACCTCCATCGATATAGGTTGCCGTGCCGATCTTGAAGGCCGGATAATTGATGAATTCCAGACTGCCCACGGTCGACCATGCCTCTTGCGGGTCAATAGACTGGCACCATTTGAAGATTTGCCAAATATGGTCTACAGGCTTCCAAGAATCGATCTCTTCTTCACCGTAGAACACCTTTTCCTCACCACTTGCAAAATTTTTCATCACTTCGCAGGCAGCCTCCTGCTTGCTCATGCCGTTCTCGATCAGTGCAGCTGCCTCCTTTGCCTTCTGGTCCAGCTCTGCACTCGCCAAGACAGCGACCGAGTATTTATCTGTACTGTTCTCCCCCTCCCGATTGAGCTTCTCATTTATGACTCTCGCATAGTAGGCTGTCATAGGGTCCGGCTCGGCGGCAGGCGTGACGATGGTATTGTAGATATTCTCCGTCTGGCTGCATCCCGACAGTATCGTCAGGGCAAGCACAGCGGCAAGAGTGGCGGCCAGCAGTTTCCGGGTTCGCTTCATGATTCGTTACCTCCTTATCCTGTTTGGGCGGCAAAGGGGACACACTCCCCTATTATTATCTGTATTATACCACACTTTCCGTTTTCCTGTAAAACGCCAGCGGGATTTTTCCATTTCAATAGCTTTTTGTGCGCGAAAATGCTATAATAAGAATACATATCTCCATCTCCGGCCCATTTTGTTCTGAACATGGCCGGGCAAGCACGATAAGGAGCTTATTTTTATGCAACAGAAACTCATCACCTTTGCCGTCCCGTGCTACAACTCGGCGGCATATATGCGCCACTGCATCGAAACGCTGCTCTCCGCCGGGGAGCAGGCTGAGATCATCCTCGTGGACGACGGTTCCGTGAAGGACGAGACCCCGGCCATCTGCGACGAGTACGCCGCCAAGTACCCCACCATCGTCAAGGCCATCCATCAGGAGAACGGCGGCCACGGCGAGGGCGTCAACCAGGGCATCCGCAACGCCACCGGCCTCTACTACAAGGTCGTGGACAGCGACGACTGGCTGGACACCGACGCCCTCCAGAAGGTGCTGGCCCGCCTGCACACCCTCGTGACCCGCGGCACCGCCCCCGACCTCATGATCTGCAACTATGTCTACGAGCACACCGAGGACGGCACCAGCCACACTGTGCGGTACACCAACGTCTTCCCCCAGGAGCGTCTGTTCACCTGGATGCACGTCGGCCACTTCCGCCCCGACCAGAACCTGCTGATGCACTCGGTCATGTACCGCACTGAGGTGCTGCGCAAGTGCGGCATGGTGCTGCCCAAGCATACCTTCTACGTGGACAACATCTTCGTCTACCAGCCTCTGCCTTTCGTCAAGACCATGTATTATATGGACCTCGACCTCTACCGCTACTTCATCGGCCGTGCCGACCAGAGCGTCAACGAGAGCATCATGGTCAAGCGCGTGGACCAGCAGCTCCGCGTCACCAGGCATATGATCGACTGTCAGGACCTCGACGCCCTCAAGGACGAAAAGAAACTGCGGACCTATATGCTCCACTACCTCTCCATGATGATGGCCGTCAGCGACATCTTCCTGCTGCTGGACGGCAGCGCCGAGGCGAAAGAAAAGCAGAAGGGCCTGTGGCAGTACCTGCGCGAGCACACCAGCGCCGCAGTCTACCGCTCCATCCGCTTCGGCTTCGGCGGCGTGACCAACCTGCCCTTCCCCAAGGGCGACGCCATCGTGGTGGGCGGCTACCGCATCGCACGGAAGATCTTCAAGTTCAACTAAATTCACGATTGTTGCATACAACAGGGTCGCTGCGCAGGCAGCGGCCCTGTTTTTTTGCTTTTTTCGGCCATTTGTTAAGGAATCTTCAATTTTGCCGCCTGAAAATGGGTCTGGGCGCTGTGGCGGGCTTCGCGCTCAACCAGCTGGCGCTGACCGCCGCCGGCGAGATCATCCCCGAGGGCCGCACCAATGCCCGTATGGCCAACAAGCCCGAGTTCCCGGTCTCCCTCGACTAAGTCTTCCTATGACAAACGGCACTCCGAACTGCTTCGGAGTGCCGTTTACTGTATCTTTTGGTCGAATTATATGTTATAATCGTCTCACGGTCCTTACCGACCCAATTTCATTGGGAAGGGAGGTGTGTCCTATGCACGAGATGTTGTCTTTCATGGTATCTGTCGCAGCTGGTGTGACTTCGAATCTCATCAGCAAGTGGCTTGACAGAATGCTGAACAAGGACTGTAAGCACTAAAAAGAAGACCCCTTCTTTGGAGCGGCAACTCCAGGAAGGGGTTTTCTTCTTTTGGTGTGAATTCTATGCACGAATTCATTGTCTTTCTGTCTTTATTATATGCGATCGTACAGAAAAGTCAAGCATTCACTTCAAGATAACTTCGCCATTCTCAGCATCCACCGTCAGGCTGCCGCCCGCTTTCAGGGTGCCGTCAATGATGCGCTCGGCGGCGGGGTCCTCCACAGCCTTGCGGATGACGCGGCGCAGGTCGCGGGCGCCGAATTTGCCGCCCTGACTCTTGGCCACGAGGGCAGAGAGAGCCGCCGGGGTGTAGCTGTAAGCGATGCCCTTGGCTTCCATGCTGGGCTTGTACTCATCCAGCATGAGAGCCGCGATGCCTTCCAGCGTCTGCTGGCTCAGCGGCTTGAAGGCGATGACCTCATCCACACGGCCAAGGAACTCAGGCCGCAGGAACTGGCTCAGAGCCTTGCGGGTCTTTTCCTCACTCAGCTGCTCCTCGCTCTTGTTGAAGCCGAGGCCGGAGGTCGTCTTGTCGCCGCTGCCGGCGTTGGAGGTCATGCAGATGACTGTATTGGAGAAGTCCACCGTCCGGCCCTGTGCATCGTTGATCTTGCCCTCGTCGAGGATCTGGAGCAGGATGTTCATGACGTCGGGGTGGGCCTTTTCGATCTCATCGAACAGCACCACGCTGTAGGGGCGGCGGCGCACCTTTTCGGTGAGCTGGCCGGCCTCCTCGTAGCCCACATAGCCCGGAGGCGAACCGATCATGCGGGACACCGCATATTTCTCCATATACTCGCTCATGTCGAGACGGATAAGCGGGTCGGGGCCGTCGAAGAGCTGGTTTGCCAGCTGCTTGACCAGCTCCGTCTTGCCGACGCCAGTGGGGCCGACGAAGATGAAGCTTGCGGGACGGCGGCGGCCCGACAGGTCGGCGCGGCTCCGCTTGACGGCCTGTGCCACCAGATGGACGGCCTCGTCCTGACCGATGATCTTCTTTTTCAGCTCGGCTTCCAGCCCGGCCAGTTTGACGAACTCCGTCTCCTGGATCTTCACCGCCGGGATGCCCGTCCACAGCTCAATGACCTTTGCCACATCGTCCATGGTCACTTTTATCTCGCTGGCAGCAGCCTGCTTTGCGGGCAGCTCTGCCTCGAGCTTGGCGATGCGGGTCTTCCGCTGGGCCACCTGCTCGTAGTCGATGGCCTCATTGACGTCGGAGGACTCCATGTCCGCCTCTTCCTGCCTGAGGCCGTCCAGCTCCTTCTGCATCTCGAGATACTCCGAGATGACCGGGTGGGCGAGATTACAGCAGGCGCAGGCTTCGTCCAGCAGGTCGATGGCCTTATCGGGCAGGTAGCGGTCCGTGATATACCGCTCACTGAGGGTGACGATGGCGCTCAGCACATCGGCATCCACCTGCACATGGTGGTGCTCCTCGTAATACTTCTTGATGCCGTTCATGACGGCCAGCGTATCGGCCACGCTGGGCTCTTCCACGCGGACGGGCTGGAAGCGGCGCTCAAGGGCCTGGTCCTTCTCGATATACTTGCGGTACTCGTTGAAGGTGGTGGCGCCGATGACCTGGATCTCACCGCGGGAGAGGGCAGGCTTGAGGATGTTGCCCGCGTTCATGGCACCCTCGCTCTCACCGGCGGAGGTGATGGTGTGGATCTCGTCAATGAACAGGATGATATTGCCGGCGGCCTTGACCTCGCTCAGCAGGCCCTTGACCCGCTGCTCGAACTGGCCGCGGAACTGGGTGCCGGCCACGAGGCTGGTCAGATCCAGCAGGAAGATCTCCTTATCCTTCAGACCCACAGGGACATTGCCCCTGGCGATGCGCTCCGCGATGCCCTCGGCAATGGCCGTCTTGCCGACGCCTGCCTCACCGATGAGGCAGGGGTTGTTCTTCTGGCGGCGGCTCAAGATCTGGATGGTGCGGTAGATCTCGCGGTCGCGGCCCACGATGTCGTCGAGCTTGCCCTCCCGGGCTTTGCGGGTCAGGTTCTCACAGTAGGTGTCGAGGAATTTGCGGCGGGGCGGCTTTTTGCCGTTCTTCTGGGCCTTTTTGCTGTTTCCGGCGTCGCCCTCCGCCTTGACGCCCAGCGGGAAGGTGGCGCTGGAGCCGGGGACAAGGTCGTCGTCCCCTTCGTTCTCCTCGCCGTCCATGGGCTGGCCCATATTCATCATGAGGGAGAGGGGGTTCGCGTCTCCCATCTCATCCATCATGCTCTCCATCCGGTTTTCCATGTTATCCATGTCCTCGTCGGACATGCCGAACTGCTTCATCAGGTCTTCCACCGGCTTGATGTGCAGCTCACGCGCACAGTGCAGGCAAAAGCCCTCATTTTTCATCTGGCCGTTCTCCATCCGCTGGACGAAGATGATGGCCGGACGTTTCTGACAGCGATTGCAGACCATATAGGTTCCTCCTAAAGCTCCCCTTTACAGGAAGGGGTTGAACAGATTGAATGCTTTATAGTAAAGGCTGCTGCTCATGACCGTATCGTTCAGGACGGTCAGATTGCCGCCGGTGATGACGATGACGGCCCACACCACACAGAGCATCAGATAGATGTCCATGGTGCTGGCGACGCAGCCGGTGACCCAGCCCAGCCAGCGGTTGACGGTGCCGATGACCGGCAGCCGGTTGACAAGGCCCAGCACGGTGACCAGCATACTCACCAGCATCCGCAGCAGGGCAAAGGCCACGAAAAAGAGCACGACCGAAATGACCGGCGTGAGCAGCGGAGCCAGCACCTTCTGGACGATGGCGTCCGCCAGCACCACGGCGTTGTCGCTGAGCACAGCCGAGATGGAGCGCTCGCAGGTCTCCACGATGGAGGCGCGGAAGCTCTCGGGCAGAAAGCCCGCGTACTTGTCCGCGATGCCGGTCAGGTCCACGACCCCTCCGGCCGAGATGCTCTCGGCGATCTGGGTACGGAAGCTCCCGGCCAGAAAGCGCTGGAACACCTCGGCAGCAGCCCAGCCCGAAAAGACCCGGGCGCCCACGAGGCTGAAGACATTCCCGCCCAGCTGGACACTGGCTGCGAGAAAGCCCTTGCGGGCATAGCGCACAGCCAGAAGCAGCCAGACCACGGTACATACTATATCAAAAAGAAATGACGGATTCTTGAACATATCTTGTTTTCCTTATTATGTATTGCTTTGAGCGTTGTTTTCCGCCGCAGGCGGGGTCAATCCCTGCACCGTATTGCCGCAGAAGACCAGCAGCTGCCTGCGGTCGGCCAGCAGACCCTGCGGGCGGGCCGAAAGACTCTGGGTCCACTGGGAGGTGCCGTCGGTGGAAAGGCACTCCACCCCTGTATCGGTGAGCAGATAGAACTGCGCACCGGAGCGGACGATGCGGTTGGACGCCTGCACCTGCGTGGTGTTCTCGACGCCGAGGTCACGGCCCAGCATCACGGCCTGACAGAGCTGGCCGGAGGCCAGCAGAAGGGCAGTACTGCCCGAAGCGTCCACCGAGATGTCGCGGAGGGTCTGCCCGGTAAAGTCATAGGCTGCCCGCTCGCCGCCCGATGCGTTGTAGAGGACAGCGCGGCTGTCGCAGACGGCCAGGATGCTCTGAGAACCGGTCCAGCTCAGCCACTGAGCCGCGCCGCTGCCGCTGCCCACCAGCATGGGGTCGCCCTGCGCCAGGGTGACGACATAGAAATTTGTGACCATCTGGCCGCCGTTCACCGTCACCGCCGCCACTGCCAGCCGCCGCCCATCCGGCGAAAAGGCCAGCCGCAGCGGGGTGCCGTCGGCGATGGTGAGGCTCCAGCTCAGCAGCTGCTCCATTGAAGACGAGTAGACCCGAAGCCGGGCCGCGCTGCCGGGGTCCTCTGTGACGACGGCCAGCGTGCCGTTGTCGGCCATGGCACAGAGGGTGATGCTGTTCTCCATCGTCTTGGTGTAGAGGTTCTGGGTCCGGCTCTCCACCCGCAGCTCATTGCCCGAGCGGTTGTAGAGCACAAAGCGGTTCTTGCCCACAGCCAGCGCAGGGCGGGCGTAGCCGCTCTGGATGGAGTTGAGCCGGGTGCCGGTGCGGGACCAGACCACGCACCCTTCCTCGCCCAGCTCCACAAAGCTGCTGTTCATGGCGGCAAGCTGTTTCACCTCCATGACGCCGGTCTGCTGGGGCCAGCCCGTGCCGGGGAAGAGCAGGATGCGGGCGGTATCGGCCCAGTCCTTGGCCATGGCCACAGAGCTGCCCACGATGCCGGTGGTGAACAGCACCACCAGCGTCAATGCCACGACGATGAGTGCCGTGCGGCGGATGCGCCGGTTCCGCACCCGCTCGCGAGCCTGCTCGAGGTATTCGACCCGTCCCGCCGAAAGCGGCTCGTCCGACACAGGCCGGGGGCCGCGCTGTCTTTTTCTCATACTCTCCTGTCCCTTCGTGCAATGACAGTGCTCCCAAAGGGGCGTTTCCCCTCCGGGAGCATCGGTCATGTTTGCGTTATTCTATGGGCGTGTCGTAGTCCACGCTCTTGAGGAAAAGCCCTTTCGCCGCCAGCGTCGGCCCGGCGTTTTTGCGGTCGCGGCTGGCGAGGATGCCCGGCACGGCCTCAGGCGCAAGACGCCCCGCACCGGCCTCACAGAGAGTTCCTGCGAGGATGCGCACCATGTTGTAGAGGTAGCCGTCCGCCGTCACCGTGATGTCGATGTCGTCGCCCCGGCGCTGGACGTCACAGGCCGTGATGGTGCGCACGGTGTCGCCGTGAGCCGCAGCCGAGCTGCCCGAGGCGCAGAGGGCGAGGAAATCGTGCTTTCCCACAAAATACTGCGCCGCCTGCTGCATCCTGTCCGCGTCCAGCCGCCCCGGCACTCTGGTGTAATACCGCGCGGCAAAGGGCGAGTCGATCGGACTGTTGTGGATGCGGTAGAGATAGGTCTTGGTGTGGGCCGCATAGCGGGCGTGGAAATCGTCCGGCACCACCCGCGCTTCCAGCGCCCGGATGTCCGGGGGCAGATGCTGGTTCAGCGCCAGCGGCAGCTTTGCCGCCGGGATGCGGGTGTCGGCGTGGAAGTTGAGCATGAAGCCCAGCGCGTGGACGCCGGCGTCGGTGCGGCTGCAGCCCTTGATGTCGGGCCGACAGCCCAGCACCGCCTCCAGGGCGTCCTGAAACGCAGCAGCTACGCTCCGCCCGTTGGGCTGCACCTGAAACCCGCAGTAGTTCGTGCCGTCGTATGCTAAAGTAAGAAGATAGTTCATCAATGAAATTACAACTTTCCCGTTCGTATCCTTCAAAATCGGAGAAACGAGAAAAAAGCGTTTAGCGAAGCGGCTAGCTTTTTTCCGTTTCGACTTCTCCTTTGGGGTCTGAAAGGGGCGAGCAGCCCCTTTCTCGTGGATCCAGCGCGTCGAAATCGCTGGTGGTTTTCTGGTTCTCTTTTGACATCAAAAGAGAACATATCTATCGCACCTTAGAAATTCGGGAACACCAATCTCGAAGCGAGGATCACCGCAAAACACGCAATGCACACTGCAAGGTCGATGTAATCCTGCTTTTCGCACCGCAGCACCTTGAGGCGGGTGCGTCCGTCGCCGCCGCGATAGCAGCGGCACTCCATGGCCATGGCCAGCTCGTCGGCGCGGCGGAAAGCCGAGATGAACAGCGGCACCAGCACCGGGACCAGCGCCTTGATGCGCTCGGTCATCTTGCCGTTGTCCAGCTGCGCACCACGGGCTTTCTGGGCGTTCATGATCTTGTCGGTCTCCTCGATGAGGGTAGGGATGAACCGCAGCGCGATGCTCATCATCATGGCCAGCTCATGCACCGGGAAGTGGAGCCTGCCCAGAGGCTTGAGCAGCTGCTCGATGGCGTCCGTCAGAACGATGGGACTGGTGGTGTAGGTCAAAAGGCTCGTGCCTGCGATGAGGGCCATGACGCGCACCGCCATCAGTACAGCATACCGGATGCCCTCCGCGTAAACGGTCAGAAATCCGAGCTTGAACACCGGGTCGCCCTCGCCCGAGACAAAGAAGAGGTTCAGCACCGCCGTAAAGACGATGATGGGGAAGATGGGCTTCAGACTCTTGAGGATGAGCTTGAAGGGAATTTTCGCTACCGCGTACATCACGGCGAGGAAAATCAGCGAAAGCGCAAGGCCCAGCGGGTTGGACGCCGCAAAGAGCAGCACGATATACAGGATGGTCAGCACCAGCTTGAGCCGGGGGTCAAAACGATGGACGAGGCTGTTGCCGGGGAAGTGCTGGCCGATGGTAATATCTCTCAGCATCCGGCTGCACCCCCTTTCTGTTCTTCATTCCGGGGTAAGACGAGGGTCTCCCCTGCATCCCGCCGGGCTTTTGCCGCCAGGATCATCTTGACGGCGTAGGGGATGGTGTAGACGTCCGCCGGGACGTCCACGCCCATCTCTCGCAGCTTGAGGAAGATCTTCGTCACCTGCGGCACGGAGAGGCCCAGTTCCAGCAGCTCGGGAGCGCGGGCAAAGACCTTCTCCACCGTGTCGTACATGGCGATCTTCTTCCGGCTCATCACCAGCACCTTGTCGGCGTACTTGGCAATGTCCTCCATGCTGTGGGAGACCAGAAGCACCGTGGTGCCGGTCTTTTTGTGGTAGTCCTTCACCTCGGACAGGATCTCATCCCGTCCCTCGGGGTCGAGGCCGGCCGCAGGCTCGTCCAGAACGAGGATACGGGGCTTCATGGCCATAACGCCCGCCACGGCTACGCGGCGCTTCTGTCCGCCGGACAGCTCAAAGGGGCTGCGCTCCAACAGCGCTTCATCGAGGCCGACGAATTCTGCCGCCTCGTGGACGCGCTTATCGACCTCCGCCTCGTCAAGGCCCATATTCTTCGGGCCGAAGGCGATGTCCTTATAGCACGTTTCCTCAAAGAGCTGGTACTCCGGGTACTGGAACACCAGACCCGTCAGGAAACGGAAATCCCGGATCTTTTCCGGCTCGGCCCAGAGGTCGCGGCCATCAATGATGATCTTGCCGCTGGTGGGCTTGTTCAGACCGTTCATGTGGGTGATGAGGGTGCTCTTGCCGGAGCCGGTGGCTCCGATGATGCCCACGAAATCGCCCTCTTCCACCTCAAAGCTCACGTCGTCCAGCGCGGTGACTGCGTTCGGCATACCGGGGTTGTAGACATAGCTCAGGTGTTCTACTTTGATAATGCTTGCCATGTTTCCGTCCCCCCTTACTTCAGCAGCTCATACAGAGCCTGTGCGCACTCGCCGGTGTCGATGATGCCTTCGGGCATGGGGATGCCGGCCTTGACCAGCTCATCCCGCAGCTCTGCGGCCTGCGGCACGTCGAGGCGGAGAGAACGGACTTTTTCGGTCTGGCTGAACACCTCTTTCGGGGTGCCTTCCATCACCACATTGCCCTGGCTCATCACCAGAACACGGTCGGCCTGCGCGGCCTCTTCCATGTAGTGGGTGATGGACACAACGGTGATGCCCAGATCCTTGTTGAGGTGGTGGATGGTCTGCATCACCTGCTCACGGCCGCGAGGGTCGAGCATGGCGGTGGCCTCGTCGAGGATGAGGCAGTCGGGACGCATGGCGACGACGCCCGCAATGGCGACGCGCTGCTTCTGGCCGCCCGAGAGGTTGTGGGGTGCGCGCTCCCGGAACTCGTAGATGCCCGCCATCTTCATGGCGTCATCGACGCGGCGGCGCATCTCTTCCGGCGGAACACCGAGGTTTTCCAGCGCGAAAGCCACGTCTTCCTCTACCACCGTGGCGACGATCTGGTTGTCCGGGCTCTGGAACACCATGCCCACGGTCTGGCGGATGTCATAGAGCTTGTCATCATCGGCGGTGTCCATGCCCTCGACGTACACCTTGCCCTCCTCCGGCAGGAGGATGGCGTTGAAGTGCTTGGCAAGGGTGGATTTGCCGCAGCCGTTTGCGCCCAGCACGGCCACGAACTCGCCCCGCCCGACCTGCATGGAGACGCCGTTGAGCGCGTAGCCGGGCTGCTCCGAGTCGTAGCGGAACTTTAAGTTTTCTGCTGTCAGTATCGTTTCACTCATTTGTTTTCTCTTTCTGGTGGTGCGCCCCTCTGAAAGGGGCTGTACCCCATTCTTTAAGATTCTTTGTTGAAGCTTTCTCGCTTCGTATAAGCCTCTCCCTTTGGGAGAGGTGGCACCGAAGGTGACGGAGAGGGCAAGGATGTCAGCATGGAAAGAACTGCTCAGCGATAACTTCCCTCTGACAAAGGCTGCTGATCATCGCTGTAAAGCAGCCCTTGAGTCACGGGCTTGCCCTCTCAGGCGCTCACGCGCCAGCTCTCCCAAGGGGAGAGCCTTTCAGCGTCATTCTTCCCAAATCGCCGTCGCGCCGCAGGGGACGACGCCGCCGGTGGCGGAGACGGGCAGGCCAATCTCGTCGCAGCTGGTCTTTCCGCCGAAGCGGGGGATCAGCGTCGTCTTGAGCATATACTCCATGACGGCGGGCGAAAGGCCGGTGGTGTAGCTGTTGACCGCAAAGAAGAGCGGCTTGTCGCTCAGCACCTCTTCGCACTGGCTGATGAGGTCGTAGATGCAGTCTTCCAGCTTCCAGATCTCGCCGCCGGGGCCGCGTCCATAACTCGGCGGGTCCATGATGATGCCGTCGTAGGTGTTGCCGCGGCGCTTCTCGCGGGCGACGAACTTGGCGCAGTCGTCCACCAGCCAGCGGATGGGCCGGTCGGCGAGGCCGCTGGCGGCGGCATTGTCCTTGCCCCAGGCCACGATGCCCTTGGAGGCATCCACATGGCAGACATTAGCGCCCGCCGCCGCACAGGCCAGCGTTGCACCGCCGGTGTAGCCGAAGAGGTTCAAAACTTTAATGGGCCGGCCTGCGGCGCGGATCTTCTTGGCGTACCAGGCCCAGTTGACGGCCTGCTCCGGGAAGACGCCGGTGTGCTTGAAACCGGTGGGGCTGACGATGAGGGTCAGCTTATCCTCCCCTTCGCCGCAGGTGATCTTCCACTTTTCGGGCAGACGGCGGCGGTACTCCCACTCGCCGCCGCCCTGATTGGAGCGGTGGTAGATGGCATCTGCCTTTGCCCACAGGGGGCTTTGCTTGGGGGTCTTCCACACCACCTGCGGGTCGGGGCGGATGAGCAAAGTTTCTCCCCAGCGTTCCAGCCGGTTGCCGTCGGTGGCATCCAGCAGCTCGTAGTCTTTCCATGTATCTGCAGGGCGCATATGCGTCCTCCTTCCTGCTTTTTATCTCTATCTTAACCTTTGATGATCCGCTCGTTGATCTTATCCACGATGCGCTTGGCGCACAGGTCGATGGCCTCGAGGTCCTGGCCCTCCACCATGACGCGAATCTTCGGCTCCGTGCCGGAGACGCGCACCAGCACACGGCCCATGTCCATCAGCTTCTGCTGCTCGTTCTCGATGAAGTCGGCCAGCACCTTGTCTTCCTTGTAGGCGGCCTTCTGGGCGGCATTGGCCGCCACATTCACCAGCACCTGAGGGTACTGGGCGTAGATGCCGTTCAGCTCACTCATCTTCTTGCCGCTCCCTGCCAGCAGCTTGAGCAGCTTGCCGGCGGTCAGCTCACCGTCACCGGTGGTGGTGTGGTGGAGCAGGATGACGTGGCCGCTCTGCTCGCCGCCGATGGCGTAGCCGTTCTCCCGCATGTTCTCGAGAACATAGCGGTCGCCGACGGCGGTCTTCTCGGTGCGGATCCCCTGGGACTCCATAAACTTGATGAAGCCCAGGTTGGACATGACGGTGACGACCGCAGTATTGCCGTCCAGACAGCCCTTTTCCTTCATGTTCATGGCCAGCAGGGCGATGACCTTGTCGCCGTCGATCTCCTGCCCCTTCTCGTCGCAGGCGAGGCAGCGGTCTGCGTCGCCGTCAAAGGCGATGCCGCAGTCAAAGCCGCCCTCGACGACGGCCTTTTCCAGATTGTCCAGATGGGTGCTGCCCACACCGGCGTTGATGTTCTTGCCGTCAGGCTCCACGCCGATAAAGGTACACTTTGCGCCCAGACGGGGGAACAGCTGCCGGGCCACTGCTGCGGAGGCACCGTTGGCGCAGTCGATGCAGATGTTCAGGCCGGACAGGTCGCCGTTGATGGACTCATACAGGTGGTCGGTGTAGTCCTTGATGCCGTCGGTGCGGCAGGTCACGCGGCCCACATCGCCGCCGGTGGCCAGCTTGAGGCCCGCGCACTGATTGTCGATATAGGCTTCAATTTCGTTCTCCACCTCGTCCGGCAGCTTGTAGCCGGTGCCGGCGAAGATTTTGATGCCGTTGAATTCCATCGGGTTGTGAGACGCCGAGATGACCACGCCGGCGTCGGCGTTGTACTTGCGCACCAGATAGGCCACGGCGGGAGTGGGGACGACGCCCAGGCTCTCGACGTCCGCGCCCACGCTGCACAGACCGGCGGTCAGGGCAGCTTCCAGCATATCACCAGACTGGCGGGTGTCCTTGCCGATGAGGATACGGGGCTTGTGGCCGGTGCTGCTGGTCAGCACGGCGGCAGCGCCGCGTCCGATGAGCATCGCCATCTCACAGGTCAGGTCTGCACCGGCCACGCCGCGCACACCGTCGGTACCAAAATACTTTCCCATAGTAAATACCTCACTTAAAATAAGCTCTGCTGTCCATTGTCCTCGGCGCTGCCGCTCTCAGGCGCTTTCAGGCCGAGATGCTCATAAGCCAGCCGGGTGGCGCAGCGGCCCCGGGGCGTCCGGGTCAGAAAGCCCATCTGCATCAGGTAGGGCTCACACAGGTCTTCCAGCGTCACGGCCTCTTCACCGAGGGCTGCGGCCAGTGTTTCCAGACCCACCGGGCCGCCGTTGTACATTTCAATGATGGCGCGGAGCAGGCTGCGGTCCAGTTCGTCCAGACCCAGCGCGTCCACGTCCATCCGCTTGAGGCTCAGCAGCGCCACATCCCGGTCGATGATGCCGTCGCCCAGCACGGTGGCAAAGTCGCGCACACGCTTGAGGAAGCGGTTCGCCACACGGGGCGTGCCGCGGCTGCACTTGGCCAGCTCATAAGCACCCTCGGGGGTGATGGGCTGATCGAGGATGCCCGCCGAGCGGATGATGATATTGCTCAGCTCGTCGGGGCTGTAGAGCTCCAGCTTGAGCAGCACGCCGAAGCGGTCGCGCAGAGGGCCGGTGATCTGGCCCGCACGGGTGGTCGCACCCACCAGCGTGAACCGGGGCAGATTGATGCGGATGCTCTGGGCGCTGGGGCCTTTGCCTATCATAATATCCAGCGCATAGTCTTCCAGTGCCGGGTAAAGCACCTCTTCCACCTGCCGGGAGAGGCGGTGGATCTCGTCGATGAAGAGGACGTCGCCCTCCTGCAGATTGGTCAGCAGGGCGGCGAGGTCGCCGGGCTTTTCGATGGCCGGGCCGCTGGTGATGCGGATCTGCACCCCCATCTCGTTGGCGATGATGCCCGCCAGCGTCGTCTTGCCCAGACCCGGAGGGCCGTAGAGCAGGATGTGGTCCATGGGCTCGCCCCGGCGCTTGGCCGCTTCGAGATAGATTTTCAGGTTCTGCTTGACCTTTTCCTGTCCGATGTAGTCCTCCAGATGCTGGGGGCGGAGGTTGTTTTCCTCGCTGTCCGCCGCCGTCATCCCGGGCTGCATCATTTTTGCGCCATAGAGCGCGGTATCGTCCTGCATCGTTTACCTCCTGCCCGCCATGCTGCGCAGCGCCAGCTTGATGATCTCTTCCACCGGGAGCGTGCCATCGATCTTGGAGACGGCCAGTGCGGCTTCGCTCTGGCTGTAGCCCAGCGACACCAGCGCGGCGATGGCCTGCCCTGCCCCCTGTGCGGCGGCGGTGTCCGAAGCAGCGCCCGCCACGTTTTCCAGGTCGATGCCGGCGGCAAAGCCTTTGGCGACCTTATCTTTCAGTTCCAGCACGATCCGCTGGGCCAGCTTGGGGCCGACGCCGGACGCGGCCTTGAAGGCTTTGTGGTCGCCCGCCGAGATGGCCAGCGCCACACGGTCGGGCTCCATGACGCTCAGGATGGCAAGGCCCACCTTCGCGCCCACACCCGACACCGAGGTGAGCAGCTCAAAACAAGCCTGCTGCTCCTCGCTGGCAAAGCCGTAGAGGCTGACGTCGTTCTCGGTGACGTTCATCACCGTATAGATGGTGGCTTCGTTCCCCACGCCGGGCAGCGCACCGGCCACGCTGGCCGGACACTGGGCGTAGTACCCCACGCCGCCGCAGCAGATGACCACAGCGTTCAGGGTCTTTTTGATGATTTTTCCGGTTAAGCTGTATATCATAATAGCCCTCTCAGTCAATGCCTGCCGGCATTGCCAGCTCTCCCTGTGGGAGAGCCACTGGCGTGCCGGGCAGGTCTATCGGATACGAGAAAGTTTTGTTGTTTCGGAAACTGTAGCGCCCTGCTGTCAAGGGCAGCTCAGATAGGGCCGGGCACTCTCCGCACGAAGCGGTTGAGCTGGCTGCCGTTGGTGTGGCAGAAGGTAATGGCCATCGCCAGCGCGTCGGCGGTGTCGTCGGGCTTCGGGATGGCGGGCAGATGCAGCAGGATGCGGGTCATCTCCTGCACCTGCTTTTTCACGGCTTTGCCGTAGCCGGTGACGGCCTGCTTGACCTGCATCGGGGTGTACTCGTAGATGGGCAGGCCCGCCTGCGCCGCCGCCAGCAGAATGACGCCGCGCGCCTCGGCCACGCCGATGACGGTGGTCTGGTTGTGCTGGTAGAACAGCTTTTCGATGGCCAGCACCTCCGGCTGCGTCCGCTCGATGACCTCTTTGACGCCCGCATACACCTCGTCCAGCCGCCGCTCGAACGGCACGCCGGCGTCGGTACACACCGCGCCAAAATCCACCGGTGCAAAGCGGTTTCCCGCGTAATCCACCACGCCCCATCCCACGATGGCGTAGCCCGGGTCGATGCCCAATACTCTCATTCTGCGATACCTTTCCTATTGTAATCATCTTATTATAGCACACCTATAAAAAAGGGGCAACGATAACCTTTTAACTCCCAGCCTTCGCCCGCTTTCCCGCCCCTCCGGCAGAGGCGTCCCGGCCAGCCCCGGAAAGATTTTTTGAAGATTTTTGCGAAAAAGGCTTGATTTTTATTCCATCCTATGCTATCATAATTGAGCTGACTACAGCAAAACAGAATATGGACGGTTAGCTCAGCTGGTAGAGCATCTGCTTGACGTGCAGGAGGTCACAGGTTCGAGTCCTGTACCGTCCACCATACAGTTCGTACTCGAACCCGATTCTTTACGAAAAAGGGTTCGGGTACGTTTTTTGTTTATCGGAGGTTCTGCGGAAGGACTACTCGGAACGGTAAACGAGCAAAGGCAGGGTATCACTATGATAGTGGTATCCTGCCTTTTGCTTTGCGGAATCAAGTTCGCTTTGTGCGAACTTGGTCGTCACCCTATATGACGCATTGGGGGCAATCGCTGTGTACGTGCGTACCGGGAGCCTGTACACCTCTGACAAGGTGTAACACACTAGACTTTGTGCCAAAGTCTGTGTGCCAAGGGGTCAAGCCCCTTAGAATCCCTGCGGAGCGTGTACGCACGTACGCAGAAAAATGGCAAAATTTCACTATATCGGGGTGTTCTTTCATGGTGGAGTGTGGTATACTCGGCTTAGCCCAGTAAATCGGAGTTTGACGAGGTAAAAGAATATGAATGGAAAACATCTATTTCTTACATCTGCAGGGTTGACCGATAAGATGAAAGAGAAATTCTTTGATATTATTGGAAAGTGTCCGAAGGATGTGAAAGTGCTTTATATTCCAACAGCTGGCATTGAAACAGATGGTGCAAGAGAGTCGCTTGCAATATGTTTTCATGAACTCTTTCTAATGGGAATTCAGTACGAAAATATATTAGTGTACAATCTGGAATTAATTCTTTCAAAAGACTATCAAAGAACCTATTCTTCGTATGTTACAACCCCGTTTATGCTTACAAGGCTATTAACTTTTGAAGAATTAAACCAATTTGATGCTGTTTTTGTCAGTGGTGGTGATGTATCTGTGCTTTGTCGTGAAATGTCTAGAACTGGTTTTGATAGAATACTTAATAATGCAATTAAAAACGGACTTATATATGTCGGAATCAGTGCAGGAAGTATGTATGCGGCGGGAAATTTAACAGATGGATTACATATTATTGACAATCCTATTATCCCCCATTGGAATGGTTCTGAAACAACAGTATTACCGAACGGCAAAGATGAGATTAAGCTTGCTGATGGAAAAGCTGTTTATGTAGAGGATAATTACATGAGTGTAATATGATGCACATGTAGGATTAGTCAAATTCCAATTTGCGAGGATGAACACTTATGAAAGAAAAAAGCAAAAGTGAAGTTTCAATAATAGGTGGTGCAGATGGCCCAACAAGTATTTTTATAGCTGGCAGAACACGGAAAAAGCCTCTAAAAGTAAGGATACGAAATATTATCTACAGATATAGACGTAAGATAGTAGAGAAGAAAGTGGTTGCAGATTCACATACTCTTGATGAATTGGTACAATATGCAATGAATACCTACAATCTAATTGAAACTAATTCAACTGAGAGAAAATATATTGAACAACAAAAAAACCTAAAGGAGAGTTTGATTTTACAGCATAAACCAGAAGTTTTAGGTGAAATGAAGGATATTCCAAAGCCGGATGTTTCTAATGAAGAATCTGTCAGAGAATATTTTTGTAAAATAAAGACTCGAAGCGAAATGATTGCCGAAATGCCAGATAATGTAATTCCTATGAACTTTCATCTATATGAAATAAGAATCGGTGATGATTCTCTTGAGATGGAGATAGATTATATTTGGAATATATTCGGTATATCTTATTCTGGAAACAAGAAAGTAATGAAACAGTTTGAGAAAATTTCAAAAGATTTGTATATCTATTATGGTGTTAGTGAAGATGATATTAAGAAAAAGACAGAAAGATATTTATCATTGGTAACGGCATTAAGTTCATAAATTCCAGCCTGTCTTTCTGAAATTTCAACTGAATAACCACAGCATAAACCGCTGCTACATGGAAGCTAACACAACCATGCAACAGCGGTTTTTTGTTACCGTTTTTTCCTCTGGCTGATAGGCGTTCCCATTTTCTTTGATTTTTTGAGA
>ENA-OVGR01001299-OVGR01001299.1-human-gut-metagenome-genome-assembly--contig:-NODE-1299-length-21986-cov-3.908942_pt1 | contig 21986 bp, 23 predicted proteins | sample MGYA00237775_ERZ505429 | MGnify/ENA primary metagenome ERZ505429 (study PRJEB26158, sample SAMN06016345) | human gut metagenome | biome: human gut; feature: ankylosing spondylitis patient; material...
AATCCTTGTGTCCCCGGTTCGATTCCTGGTGGCACCACTTTGAAGAAAAGCAAAAAGAAGCAAACTCCTGATTTCCAAAAGAAATCGGGAGTTTTTGTTTTCCGGCAAGGCGCAAAAAAGTGCGGAATATGACCGTTTCCGGTGTTCCAAAAGGTGGAGCGGAAAAGGTGGAGCGAAAATCTCCACCGAACCAGATTCTTTCTAACTGATTTGCAATGTTTTGCGTATCAAGAAAACGTGGATGGTTTCCTACTTTTGTCCAACAAAAAACAGTAGGAAAAATGAAAAGAAATTCGTTCAACGTGCTTTTCTTCATCAAGAAAGCCAAGTTATTGAAAAACGGAGAAGCCTCCGTGTGTATGCGCATCACCGTGAACGGTGTGCGAGTGGAAACCAATATCCGTAAGAGCATTGAGCCGTCCCTTTGGAATCAGGCAAAAGAGTGTGCCAAAGGAAAAAGCCGCAAGTCATGCGACCTGAATGCCTATATCGAAAACGCAAGAATCAAGTTGCATCAGATTTTTTGTGAACAGGAAAAACAGAACCAGCCCATCACAGCACGTTTGTTGCAGGAAAAGTTCTTCGGGCAGGACAAGGAACCGGAAGAAGTCCGCACGCTCATCGGCACCATACGGGAACACAATAACCAGTGCCGTGCGCTTGTCGGCAAGGACTACGCATTGATTACCGTCCGTCGTTATGAAAGCTGCAAGCGTTATCTTGCCGAGCTTATCAGACAGAAATACGGGAAAGAGGATTTGCCATTGACTGAAGTTAACGGAGAGCTGGTACGTGCCTTTGAGTTCTATCTCAAAACGGAGAAATCCTGCCAGCAGAACACCGTTATCCGTTACATGAAATGTCTGAAGAAGATAACCAACCTTGCATTGGCTAACGAATGGATAGCCAAAGACCCGTTTGTCGGCATCAAATTTCATGAAAAAGAAGTAATCCGTGAGTTCCTTACGATGGATGAACTGCTCACTATCTACCACAAGGACTTCCCATTGGAGCGCATCCGAATTGTGCGTGATGTCTTCATCTTTGCTGCGTTCACAGGGTTGGCGTTCATTGATGTGCAGCAACTTTCTCCCGAACACATCGTAGAAGATGCGAATGGCAACCTGTGGATTCGTAAGCCACGACAAAAGACGAAGAATATGTGCAACATCCCTTTGCTTGACATTCCGCTGGAAATTCTTCGCAGGTATGCAGACCATCCGGTTTGTCAAAAGAAAAAGGTACTGTTGCCTGTCCCCTGCAATCAAAAGATGAACAGCTACCTGAAAGAGATTGCCGATTTATGCCTGATAAATAAGAACTTAACCACACATGCAGCCCGACATTCGTATGCAACCTCGGTCTGCCTCGCCAATGGGGTAAGCATTGAAAACGTGGCTAAAATGCTCGGTCATTCAAATATCAAGATGACACAGCACTATGCACGTGTATTGGACAGTTCCATTCTACGTGACATGACTAACGTAAAGAATGTACTTTCTAAAGCTATGTAGGATATGGAACGGGGAATCATTACAATCAGTGAAAACGGGACGGTCACTATGCCGACCGCTCCCGTATGGATGACGATGCAGGAAATGGCAGACCTGTTTATGGTATTCTACTACGACATCCGCAAGGCTATCCGTAGCATTTACAAGAACCATGAATTATTGGAAGAGAAAACGAAACGGTACATCAGACAGGACAACAGAATACGTTATGAGGTGTACAGTTTTGAAATGGTGATAGCTCTTGCGTTCAGACTACGCAGCAAGGAATGTATGGCTTTCAGAAAGTTCATCATGGAAAGACTGTATGCGCCCAATCGGGAGAAACCCCTTCATTTGTTCTTTTCGCTATCCGATGCTAATCCACGATACAGGTGTTAGTGTCGTCTGTATCCATAATGATAATAATGCAAGAAGCCGATGGCTGGGCAGTTTACCTGTCGCCATCGGCTTCTGTTCATTTCATACTTTGCAAGATTAAGTTTCCATCCGGCAAGCATTCCGATACCCGCCCATCACCAGCTTTTCGATGTCAGATTCCTTGTAGAGAATCTTGCCACCCAACTGGTAGTAGGACACCATCCCGTTGTTGCGGTAGTCCTGCAAGGTGCGGCGGCTCACCTTGAGCCATGCCGACACCTCCTTGTCCGTCATAAAGCGTTCATTGCCGAATGAAGCCTTGCTTTTTTCGTTCATACTTTCAATGCCGTCGAGCATGGAGTCCAATTGCTCCATGAAGCCGACAGCCCATTCATCGTTTGTCATAATCGTTCCGTTCATTTGTTACAGTGGATTTAGTAGTACAATCAATTCAATTACATTCAGATGGTCTTTCCCCTATAGGCGGCATCCTTTCGTCTGTCCTCCACAATCCGGACGATACGCAGCACGTCCTCCGGCTTGTAGAAAATCTTATGCCCAATCTGGGAGTAAGCCAGCGTTCCGTTGTCGCGCAGCGTCTGCAAGGTTCTCGGACTGATGCGCAGTTGCTGGCAGACATCCTGATTGTCCATCCATCGGGTGAGCCGCCCTTCCTCCCTCTTGCCGAGGATTTCATTCACCCGGTCGGAGAAGCGGCTGAACTTCCCGACCATTTCTTCAAACACGCCTTTCGAGATAATCACAAATTCATTCATTGCATATACTGTTTTTATTGTTGGTAATCCTGTTTGCCTGCAAAGTAAAGCCAACATCTTCATCGGACAATGGCTTTACGGCTGACTGGCAGCTTGTGGCAGCAAGTGGTCGGAAGTGGCATCATTCCATATTCTGCAATAGCCCTTCCGACTGCCGACAGTGCAAAGAAAAGCCAACTCCGGCAGAATCCAACCAACTCGCAACATCGTGGCAGCATTTGGCACCGATGTGGTAGCCTGTGGCGTTTTTCGGATTCCATGTATTGCAAGACAGTTTTCCAATTAAGTCTTCTGAAAACATTCTTATTACTATCCTGTCCGCTCAGATTAAGCCCTTAAATATGGAGCGGCTGTTTTCTATCCTTGTGGCAAATCGGTGAATTATCCACCACCGATTATACATGAAAAATGCAAAACGACATATTGTTGCCACAGATAACCCAAGTGTTTGACAGCCCGTATTATATCCATTTTATTTGCAGTCGATAATCGGTCAAACGTGCGCACAACGACCACTATTGTTAAACATTTAATTTGAAAAAGCATGAGAAAGAACGTAAACAACCAGACAATGGATGAAGAATTGAAAATCTTTTTGGGTATCGAGCCGAAAGTGGAAGAACAGAAGCCTGACCCTGCGCCAGCCGATACGCCGGCACAGGAACACGAGGATGCACAGGCAGGCACGGATGAGAACATGAATGAACAAACAGGTGAAGCCGTGCAAGAAAATGCGGAGGAACATCCGCAGGTAGTACACCGTATCAGCGGCAAGCAACGCCGGGCATCGCTGGAGGAATACAAGGCAATGTTCCTGCCTGTCCCTACCATTGGAAACCGGAAGCCCGTGTTCCTTGACCTGAGCACACGCGATGCCCTTGACCGCATCGTCAGCCTGTTCGGCAGTCGCAGGATGAGCGTGTCGGGGCTGGTGGAAAACATCGTCCGCCACCATCTTTCCACCTACGGGGAGGACATCGAGGCATGGCGTAAACTCTGAAAATTAAGGAACAGACTTACGGGTGGTCATTCGGAGTTACTCAGAACCAATCCAACGGAGTTTTGAGGGGAGCAAGTTTGTGTTTCGGGCATACCGAAACCGCCTGCTCCCACTCTTGAAGCCCGTGGAAGCCGCATCCCGTCGGTCTAATCAGTATCAACAGTATAAGCAAGAAAAATTAACTCATAACAGATGGAACAGAAACGGAAATTCGACAGAAGGAACAAGGGCGGTCGCCCCAAGAAGGAAGCGGCTGATAAGCTGAAATACCGCCTTACGGTGAAGATGGCTACGTCGGACTACTACACGCTGAAAGGCAAGGCCCGGGGCGCGGGCATATCCGCCGGGGAGTTCCTGCGCGAGTGCATGAAAAGCTGCCATGTGAAGGAACGGCTCATGCCGGAACATACAGATTATGTACGGAAACTGTGCGGCATGGCGAACAACCTGAACCAGCTTGCACACAAGGCGAATGCCGCAGGCTTCGTCACGGTGAGGATGGAGTGCCGCGTGCTCATGGCACGTATCGAGGAACTGCTCAACCTTATCCTCCTATGATAGCTAAAATCGTCAAGGGAAGCAATTTCAGGGGTGTGGTAAACTACATTCTTGACAAGGAAAAGGATGCTAAAATCCTCGTATGCGATGGCTTGTTTTCAGAAAATAAGGAGACCATCACAAACAGTTTTGAGGCGCAGGCAGGGATGAGTCCGAAGCTTACGAAGCCTGTCGGACACATCGCGCTGGCATTCTCCAAGGAGGACGAGCACCGTCTTACCGACCGGGCAATGGCAGGAATCGCATTGGAATACTTGGAGAAAATGGGTGTAAAAGACACGCAGATTCTTGTCGTGCGCCACTTCGACAAGGAGCATCCGCACGTGCATATCGCTTTCAACCGTATTGCCAATGACGGCAGGACAATCAGCGACCGCAACGAGCGGATACGTAGCACACGCATCTGCAAGGAACTGACGCGAAAGTACAACCTGTACTTCGCCAGCTGCAAGGAGCAGGTAAAACGGCATCGCCTGAAAGAACCGGACAAGACCAAGTACGAGCTTTATTCCCTGCTTAAATCCGAAGTTTTAAGGTGCGGAAACTGGCAGCAGTTAGCCGTTAATTTGGAACAGCAAGGCGTGGAAATGCAGTTCAAGTACAAGGGCAAGTCGGACGAGGTGCAGGGTGTAGTCTTCTCCAAGAACGGCTATTCATTCAGCGGCTCCAAGATTGACAGGCAGTTCAGCCATTCCAAGATAGATGCGGCTTTGAACGCCAACAGGCAGGAAGAACAGCAAAGGGTGATGACAGGCAATCAAGTACCCGAACAATCGACACCGCAATTTGAGCCGACAGGTAGCGATGATTTGTACAGTGGTTCTATCGGCTTGCTCATGCCGGATGCTACAAACGGGCAGGCAGATGAGAACTATTTTGAGGAACAATTAAAACGTAAGAAAAAGAAACAATGTAAAATAAGATTCTAAAAATGGACAATAACGAAGTATATGCGCTCTTTGAGGACATCAAGAGTGGCTTAAAGAGTACACACAGATTTACAGAATTTGCTATAAAATTGATGTTTTCTGCCAAAATTTTAGGCCTGTTAATGTTACATCTATATGTAATTTTGTAACTTTGCATTCAGACTTTAAATAATAGCCGGATTATGAGCAAACAACTTAATAGGATAAAAGTCATACTCGCTGAGAAACAGCTTACAAACAAGTGGCTGGCAGATGAATTACATCGGGATCAAACCACTGTTTCCAGGTGGGTGACAAATACCTGCCAGCCAAGTTTTAAGACAATGATAAAAATCGCCAATGCTCTTAATGTTACACTTGATGATTTGGCAAGAAGAGACATAATTTAGTCATGATACAGAAACAAAGAACTTTGTTCATTGAGCAAACAAACAAATTAAGCGAGATGTTGGATGTTTTAAATAAAAAACATTCAACCCTTGAAATTAATGATGAAGGAAAATTCCTTGCCATACTAAAATAATATTAGATTGACAATATGACCAAAAGGAAGGACAATGTAACGCAACCTAAAATAGGGCTAGATATATTTTCAGGTGCTGGTGGTTTGAGTCTCGGTGCGGAAATGGCTGGGATTGATGTTAAGTACGCTATTGAAATTAACAAAAGCGCAGCTCAAACTTTCCGAAGAAATCATAAAGGAGCTCATGTTATCTGTGACGATATTACCAAATTATCGCCAAAAGAAATCGTAGGTGATAATCAAATCTTTATCATTATGGGGGGACCTCCGTGTCAAGGCTTTTCTTTGTCAAATACTATGAATCGAAATATGAACAATCCTAAGAATTTATTGTTCAAGGAGTTTGTTCGTTTTGTAAATGAATTACATCCTACTTGGTTTGTTTTTGAAAATGTGTCAGGACTTACAAGCATGAATCATGGAGAAACTCAAAAAATGATTGAGAAATGTTTTGAAAATCTTGGATATACTGTTTCTCCAGCGGTACTGTGGGCTTCCGATTATGGTGTTCCACAACATCGGAACCGATTTTTCTTGATTGGTAATGCTTATGGTGTCAAGTTCGAGTTTCCCAAAAAGCACGAGAAACAAATCAGTGTAGAAGAAGCTATAGGTGATTTGCCAATACTTGGTAATGGAGATAGTTACAATATCCTACCATATCGTGTTTCATTGGAAGAAGCAAGCGAATATGCTCAGCAAATGCGTAAATGTTCGGAAAGTGCAACTCAAAATTTTGTTTCTAAAAATAATGACCTTGTTATTGAAAGATACAAACACATAAAACAGGGGCAAAATTGGCGTGCAATTCCTGATAGTCTAATGGAGAACTATACAGATAAAAAACGTACACACAGCGGTATCTACAGGCGTTTATTAGCAGACAAACCTTCTGTTGTAATATCAAATTATCGCAAAAGTATGCTTATTCATCCATTTCAAGATAGAGGATTGTCTGTAAGAGAAGCCGCGCGTATTCAGAGTTTTCCTGATGATTTTATCTTTGAAGGTCCCATTTCCCATATACAGCAACAAATAGGGAATGCTGTTCCCCCACTGCTTGCAAAAGCAGTCGTAAAAAAAATCCTTTCTTATAAAGAATAAAATCTAATGAGTAAAGATAGAGAGAACATACCGAGAGCAAATATGTTAATGGGCTCAATGCGCTCAATGAGCTACTCCTTTGAGTCAGCAGTGGCAGACATTATAGACAACAGCATCAGTGCCAATTGCAAAAATGTCATCTTATACTTCCCACTTAGAAGTTACGACACTCTTGCTGTCGGTATTTTGGATGATGGGAAAGGTATGTCTTCTGACGAATTGTTTGAGGCAATGAGATATGGAAGTGACTCCGAAGAAGAACGGCAGGAAACTGATCTAGGACGTTTTGGACTTGGAATGAAATCCGCATCTATGTCACAGTGTCGTATATTAACTGTTATTAGTAAACAAGCTAATGAGGTACATGCTTTCAGATGGGATTATAACTATATCCTTGAAAAGAAAGCATGGATTCTTCAAGAACTCAACAAGGATGAAGTTGCATCAATACCTTATGTGAAGAATTTATTAGAGTCATCGCAAGATGGCACATTAGTAGTCTGGCAAGACTTTGATGTACTTGAAAAATCTTCCGATGGGCAAATCTTTGATACGCTTACTGAACTACAAAACAAGACATCAGACTATCTGTCTTTAATTTATCATAGATTTCTTGACGACAAGTCTATTAAAATTAAAATAAACAATCACGTTTTAAAGCCCAGAGACCCTTTCCTTGAAAAGAATAAAAAGACCACTCAAAAGAAAGAGGTTTCCATAAGCAATCGTGATTCTTCAAACATAGAACGACAGATTAAAGTCAAGGCTTTTGTGTTGCCGTTTGCTACGGACATGACAGCTGAAGATATGAAAAATGCTGGAGGGGCGGAGAATTTTCGTTCCCTTCAGGGTTTTTACATATACCGAAACAAGAGACTTATCATTTGGGGTACTTGGTTTGGTATGCGTTTAGGCGAACTTACTAAGAATGCAAGAATTAGAGTTGATATTCCCAACAGTCTTGATGATATTTGGGGTATTGATATTACAAAAAGAACTGCAACGATTCCCAAAAACATCCTTAACCAGTTAAGAAAAACGGTTAAGGACGCTATGGATATTGCAACAAGAAAGCAGACTCATCGAGGAAGAAAAGAAAATGTGGATGCCAATATCAGCTATATTTGGAACCGTATGCAAGGACGCAACAACAACTTCTATTATGAGTTAAACAAAGAAAATCCGCTTTTCAAAAATGTAAAAGACCATATACCTGCTGACTACCATTCATACATTGATATTATGTTGGATGAAATCCAGTTAAGCATACCCATTCAGCAGATATATATAGACAGGTGCAACGAAGCTATCGAAATCCCGGAAAAAGACGACCGCCTTGACGATTTGTATCAACAAGGTATAACTCTTGTAGAAGCCGTTATGAAATTTGGAAAACCCAAAGAAGAGGCTATAGAATACGTTATGACCTCCGAACCTTTCTGCACCAAGAGCGAATTAAAAGGAATGTTGAACAACTATTGCATCGAAAAATATGGGAAATGAACTCCTACAAAGTTTTCTGATTATTACGAACCAGAATGTAAAGGCAGACATAAATCGAGGTATAGAGGTCAATTATAATAACATTGACAAATACATTGAGAACACCAAAAAATTTCTTAATGTTACACTCACTGAGGACGAGTACAAACTGGTATTCCATGATATAGAACAACGTTTCTCTATCAAACATAGTAAAGGGTGTGCCATTTTTGATGATTACGACCAGTTGAGAGATTGGTATCATGAAGAAAACATTGAAGACCCTTACTTTTGGACGAGATACAAAAGGTATCTTGAGGAGTTTTCTTCGCTAAATCCCAAAAGCATTGAACTCCTTGACAAAACAACTCTCCCTCAAATCATGAATTGCCTTGGCAACCCGACTGAAGAATTTGAGGGCATACGCCTTCGTAGAGGTCTTGTGATTGGTGATGTGCAATCAGGCAAAACCGCAACCTATTCCGGGTTGATATGCAAGGCTGTTGATGCGGGCTATAAAGTTGTGATTCTTTTAGCTGGAATTACAGAAAGCCTACGTCAACAGACTCAGCAACGTATTGACGAAGGCATCGTTGGGCTAGCCCGCACTATGAATCCTATTCTTAAAACACCAGAAACGCATCGTGTCGGTGTCGGATTGGATATGAAGGAAGTACGGGCAACTTCGCTAACGACACAAGCGTATGACTTTATTGCAACCAATGACAACATTGTTACATCTTTGGCTTCGCACAAGACAGTTTTACTTGTCATAAAGAAGAATGTTTCGGTTCTCAACAAGCTATACAACTGGCTTAAAAACAATAACTACGATCCTTCTAAGGGATATATCGACTGCCCACTATTACTTATTGATGACGAGGCAGATAACGCTTCACTGAATACTAATAAGGACGAAACTAATCCGACAAAGACCAATGCAAAAATCAGGCAAATCTGCGCATTGTTCAAAAACGCAACGTATGTCGGTTTCACAGCAACTCCCTTCGCCAACTGTTTCATTGATCCTGATTCAGTTGACAGTATGAAGAATGCAGATCTTTTTCCTGAAAACTTCATGTATGTTTTGCCGAGTCCATCCACATATATAGGAGCAAAGAAAATCTTTGATGAAGATGGAGCGTTTCATAGAAATGTACGCTTCATTACAGATATTGAAGAGCCTGACTATGCAAGCGATGAATATAAAGATAGAGCATCTAATGATATAGATGGACTTAACAATGGTCCATTTTATTATAAGCACAGCAAGAACTGGGATGGTGTTTTTCCGAAATCACTAACTCATTCCATGTATTGCTTCTTCTTAGCTAATACTATTAGAGACTTGCGCGGAGATAGCGGGAAACCACGTAGTATGCTTGTAAACATGTCACGCTTTGTAAAAGTCCAGAGGGTAATCAAGGAACATGTTGAGAAAATCTATAATGATTTCAAATCAAAAATAGAATTTTCTTTCAGTGGAACAGATGCTGACAAGAACCTTCCTTTGTATAAGACTTTGGAAGAATTATGGAATAAGCACTATTCTTTTATTGGTGATATTTCTATTGACAGAGTCCTTCATAAAGAGAATCTTATCAAAGCAATCAAAGACATTAAAATTGTCGTGGTCAATGGGTCTAAGAATAGTAATAAATTAGACTATAAAAAAAATCCATCATTACGTGTTATCGCAGTTGGTGGTATTGCTCTTTCACGAGGCTTAACATTGGAAGGCCTACTTACCAGTTATTTCTATCGAAACACAGCGACCTTTGATGTGTTAATGCAGATGGGAAGATGGTTTGGATATAGACCTAAATACGAGGACATATTTCAGATTTGGACCACCATGGCAAGCGCAAGATGGTACGATGAAATTTCAAAGGCTTCAGAAGATTTAAAAGAGCAGCTTCGTAAAATGTTTGATCAACACCTCACTCCAAAGGATTTTGGTATTAAGGTACGAGATAATTGCGAAGAGTTGCAAATCACTGCCTCTAACAAAATGCGAATGTCATTTGACCTAAATGAGCAAGTTTCATTCTATGGTAATTTACATGAAACCCCGTACATTAGTCTGAATACCGAACAAAACAAGAAGAATGTCGCACAGACAAAAGCCTTGGCTTTTCAACTGTGGAGCCAAGGCTATAATTTCAAGAAGTCTGGTAAAGGCGCATATATTGTTAGAGATGTACCCAAATCATTGATTTCAAGTTTTGTTGGTGGCATAGTGTGTTCCAAGATGAATCCAAGTTTCAACGAGGAGTATATCAAAGACTTCATAGATGACGTCAACACAATAGGTCTTGATTATTGGGATATCGTTTTCCAAGGAGGTGAATCTGAAACACATTTTGATATAGAAAGATTAGAGGAATTGACCTGTGCAGGACGTGCTATCCACATTGAACACAATGCTGTTGTCGTCAGCTCAAGGCGGCGCCTTCTTAACACTAGTGCTGGTAAATTGGCATTGAGTGAAGAACAGATTGCTAAAGCCGTTAGTGCCTGCAAAGCAAAGTGGGAAGAAGAAGGCTCCAGCATAGACCGAACTATCCCCTCAAAGGCTTATTTTGAACATTTGCCAAATAGGAAACCAATTCTGATTGTAATGTTGATTGTACCAAAACCGCCCAAAGAGAATGAGGATGAAGAGCAGAAACTCATCAAGTTCAGAAGTGATTTGGGACAATCATACATAGCGGCATTTGCAATGGGTTTTCCTGGTGTGAAAGGTGTAGATAAAGCCAAACACTATAAGGTGAATAAAGTTTACTATACACAAAATTTGATGGACGAACCTGAAGAACTGGACGATGAAGACGAATAACTCTATTTTCGACACCTTCAAGGAAGGTTTCGATGCAGGATTTTACAAAAGATTAAATGGCAACCCGGCATTAGATTTGTATGTTGGAAGAAACGATAGTGGACTCTATTCTTTTGAATACAGAGGTGCATTTACACCAATTAAGGTTAAATGTTCAGAGCTGATTTTAGTCGAGCAGTTTAAGCACGACTCCTTCAACTCAATCTGTTTCTCATTAGAGAAAGATGAATTACTCGAACGTTTTAGCATTTTCTGCCAAGACTTGGTTGACGCTGTAGATGGAATTACGGACGTAAACCAAGGTTACAAGGAAATTTGCAACCGCTTTTTCTCTTGGAAGAAGCTGTTTAAGCCATCAACTGGAAATCTTACAGAGCCAGAAATTATGGGTATCATTGGTGAATTGCTCTTCTTGAAAGACACAATGATTCCTACATTTGGTGTAGAAAAAGCTATTGAAAGTTGGATGGGTCCAGAAAAGACTCATAAGGACTTTTCCTTTGATGATAAATGGATTGAAATTAAAACAGTCTCTTCAGGAAAAGAGTTAGTTAAAATTTCTTCCATTGAACAGCTTGATGGAAATGAAAATGGTAGCCTTGTCGTTTTTGCTCTTGAAAAGATGAGTACCAACTACAAAGGCTTAAAGCTAAACAATATTGTCAATGCACTACTGATTAACATACACAATCAGTTTGTGAGAGACGTTTTCATGTCTAAACTTTCAACTTATGGATATGAGGGATCTCCAGAATACGACAACTATGTTTATGAGATAACAGACTGTTTGACGTTTGCTGTAACAGAGGACTTTCCGAGGTTGAGGAGAGATTTGCTTCCAAGGGCAATTGCAAAATCACAGTACGAAATAATTTTGTCTGAATTAGACACCTTCAAGTCAACGCCCCCATGGAGATAGAAGATTATAGAAAACAATTCATGGAGCAACTTCGCTTCGATGCGGAACATGAAGGAACGGCTCCAGAAACACAATTCATAGAAAAATCTCTCGAAATCCTAGAAGAAACGGGAGATGTTAGTGATGCCATGCCCATCTCAGTAGAGATTCGTGGCAAGAGGAACCGTCTAATGGCGTTTGATGCCTATGCCTACGATGAAGCAGACGGTGCACTAATAATGATTGCCAGTGATTTTTCAAATGAGATTGATACCGTTCAAACTCTCACTAATACACGCATTGATGAACTTTATACAAGAATGCGCAATTTTATAGAGGAGAGCGTTACCGGTAAAATGTCTGATTATTGTGATGACTCTGACCCCGCATTAAATATTGCCAAGGAGATAAAGGAAAGAGCTGGTAAAGGCAGACTGAACTGGGATATTGTGCGATTCAAATTCGTTATAATCTCAAACTCTATCCTCAGTAAACAGGTTAAAAATATTAGTCGAGAAGATTTCTTAGACCGTCCAGTTGTATTAAACATTTGGACATTAGAACGGTTTTTCCAAACATACTCGTCTAATTCTTCTGAGATTATTGAATTTGATACAGAGGAGTTTGGATGTGACGGTATACAATGCTTGAAAGCACAGATTGGCGAAGAGGCTGACTATGATGCGTATTTGGGTATTGTTCCTGGTAGCTTCTTAGCAAATGCTTATCTAAAATATGGTAGCAAGCTGCTTCAAGGAAATGTCCGTGCATTTTTAAGTATACGAGGAAAAGTTAATCGTGGAATACGAGAGACGATTATCAAATCCCCTGAAAATTTTTTTACCTACAACAATGGTATTGCCGTTGTAGCACGTTCTGTTCGTTTTTCAGCGGATGGCACAAAGATAGTTCACATGCGAGATCCACAAATCATAAATGGTGGTCAAACAACAGCGTCTTTGGCTAATGCCATTATCAAAAAAGAAAAGATGGCGGATGATATGCAAAACCTCTTTGTACCTATGAAATTGACCGTTCTCAATATCGAAAACGAAATGTCAGAAGATGAGGTAGAACGCTACAATGATATCACGAAGAAGATTTCTCAATGTGCTAATAGCCAAAATGCAGTATCCGACGCAGACTTCTTTTCTAATCATCCATTCCATGTAATGATGGAGAAACTATCTTTGAAGACAATGGCACCACCGGTAAATGGGAATCCATTTCAAACTATTTGGTATTATGAGCGTTCAAGGGGAAAATGGGAACAAGACCAAATGAAACTGACACCTGCACAGCGTCAGCAGTTCATAGCTAAACATCCTAAAAACCAAGTCCTCAAAAAAGAGAAACTAGCAAAGTGTTTGAATGCTTTTGCTATGAATCCTCATGAAGTGTGTCAAAGTTCTGCTATTAACTTTAAACGCTTTGCAGGCACCATTGACGATATATATGAGAAGTCAAGAGATAGCATAAACGAAGAGTATTTCAAGAAATGTGTTTGTTGTGTTATCGTATTTGACACCCTAGACCGTATGGTAAACAAAGCAGAGTGGTATCCTTCAGGTGGTAATAAGGCACAGATTGTGCCTTATTCTATTGCTAAGTTGATGTCGATGCTACCCAAAAACACAGACCTTGATTGGGTTTCCATATGGAAAAACCAAACATTGTACCACCAACTTGCAACCGAATTGGAGCAAATCGCTCATGCTATCCATGAGTTTTTAATGAAAGAGGCTGATGGTGGATTGGTACGTTCTATGTCTCGTAAACTTGACACTTGGAAGAAATGCAAGGATTTGAAACTCCAACTTTCCGACCAGTTTATAGCCAGTCTTGTTTCACTACAAGAAACGAGGGATGCAGAAATGGTTGCCAAGCGGGCACACAAGTTCAATAGCAGTGTTGACTTGTCTGTTGAAATCTTTAAGTTGGGGGCGACTTATTGGCATAAGGTTTATGCCGAAGTTGCGAAAGAAGCAATTCTTCCTTATGGTGAATTATCATTCATTAATGGTATAGGCGACTATATCAATTTGGGAAAATTGCCTTCTCCTAAACAATGTAAGCAACTGATGAAAATTATAGATAAAATAGAAAATAAAGGATTTGTAATGCCAGAATCATGAGAGAGTTAACGGAAAAAGAAATACTCAACAGAAAGCACTTCTTGATGTTCATGGAGCTAATAGGTCTTAGTCCTACATCATGTAACGCTTATGCAACCACACTAATGAGTTGTTCTGATTTCATTAAGGATGAGTTGAAAAAAGATGGTTATGCCTCTCTTTATGAAGTGGACAACCAAAAGGACATAAAAAGGTATCAACAGATTCTTGACACTACGCCTGCCTATATAAGCAGGAATCATTCCGGTAATAATAGGCACTTGGCAAGCATAGTCAATTATGTTAAGTTCATAGATTTCTTATTTATCTTCAAAAAGAGATAACATATCAGTGTTTTACATTTGCTACAGTTTAGAAAAGATAAAAATATGGCAGAAGAAAATAAAATAATACTCTATCAGGACGATGACGAGATTACTCGTGTGTCTGTGCGTTTTGCTGATGAAGATTTGTGGCTGACACAAAATCAGTTGGCAGAAATATACTGTACGACGAAACAGAATATCAGTCAGCACATAGACAATATATTAAGTGATGGAGAATTAGACCCAAATCTAACTGTAAAGGATTTCTTGACAGTTCGGCAAGAGGGTAAACGTCAAGTGCAGCGCAGTGTTCTGCACTACAAAAGGTATATCTCCATCCTTGCATGACTCGAGAAGCTCTCTGTCTCCACCCAGTACACTGTTCGGATACACACTGATTTTCATCTTGCCATCGCTTAATCTGTCGACTTCATCGGCAAATTTCTCTGCATATATCTGTGTCACGGTGTCCTCCGGGCTTGAGCTGCCGAGCGGCCATGCATAGCGCTGCACCTCATCAGCACTCTGCGTGCCGTCTGTTTTTCCGTTTCCGCTGCATGCTGTAAGTCCTGCGGTAAGTGCCAGAACCATCATGACGGCTGTTGCTCTTCGCCACAAACTGTATTTGCTAGACGATCTACGCAGTTTATTATATTTACCATCTTTTTTATATAAAAACAAGCCAAATCTACTCATATTTTTCTCCATTTTATGATTAATTACTGTTTTCCTAGTGTGGTGTAGTTAATTAAAAAACTCTATACCTCAAATGCTCTCCCGAAATTTACTAATCAATGATTCCGAGAGTACATTAGATACTACAGAAGGAAAAGACTAATCGCCGGTACAAATGTAAGTATCAGCAGTGCCAGCAGGAAATATCCTATCATAGGCGCCGCCTTCTTTGCTATCCGCATAACCGGCACATCCGTCAGTGAGCTTGCCACAAACAGGTTTACACCGATTGGAGGTGTAACGAAACCGATTGCAAGGTTTACGATCATGACCACACCAAAGTGGATCGGGTTCATTCCGATGCTCTGCACGATTGGAAGCAGGATTGGGCTTAAAATAAGGATAGCCGGTGTGGTATCCATGACCATTCCTACAATAAGCAGGAAAATGTTTATCACGATAAGAAGCACTATCTCATTTGTGAAATGTGCGAGTATCCATGCACTGACTGTCTGTGGCAGCTGCATGAGTGTGAGCACGCGTGAAAACGCAGTCGATGCGGCAAGAATAAACAGTATAGGTGCATAAGTCTTCATCGCCTCCACCATGATGCCCCATATCTCTTTTACCTTTATGGATTTGTAAATAAAAAGACTTACAAAAAGCGCATAGAATACCGAAATCACCGCTGCCTCTGTAGGCGAAGCTATACCGGCGTAAATGCATCCAAGTACTATAACCGGACTTAAAAGTGCCCATATACTGTCCTTCAATATGCTAAAAAGCCCCTTGCTTCTAAGCTCTGAGACCTTTGCATTTATCTTTTCCTTGTCCTCTCCATAGCGCTTGCAGTGGTAATATGCATAAAACATGAGAAGCGCTCCTATCAAAAGTCCCGGAATGATTCCTGCAAGAAAGAGATCACTGACCGACTCACCGGTTGCCATCGCATACATGATAAAAGGTATGCTTGGCGGTATGATGACTCCAAGTCCTCCCGCAACCGCAACAATTGCCGTTGAAAAATCCTTTTTGTAGCCCAGCTCCATAAGAAGCGGAATGGTCATACTTCCGACAGCCGCAACAGTTGCAGGCGCAGAGCCTGAAATTGCTCCATAGAACAAGCAGGTGATGATAACCGCACATGGGATTCCTGCGGTTCTTTTTCCTATAAAATACACAAAAACATCAAACAATTTTTGTGAGATTTTGCCGTGTGCCATGACGATTCCGGCAAGCACAAACATAGGCACCGCTAAAAGCGGGAAGCTGTCTATACCACCGAGCATAGAGCGGATAACATAGCTGGCACTGGCTGTAAAAGATGAGTCAAACGCGCCCGGCAGCACTGCCACTATTCCAAGGGAAATAGATACCGGAATAGCAATGACCAGACATATCACAAATAATATAAAAACTACTGCTGCTGACATCTATTTCTCCTTTCTGTTTTTAGTGTTAATCTTTTTACCAGATATAGTATTTTCTTCTTTCTCAGCTTTTAAAATAGCCTCAACAAGCTCTTTCTCGCGGTAAGTGTCTTCGACAACGGCTTCCTCTATAACCGAAGCAATACTGCCCTCCTCAAGAGGCTTTTCATCTTTTTTCAGGACAATTTTCCACTCGCCAAACCATCTCTGCGCGATGCGGAAGGCCGTAATTATAAAACATACAAACGGTGCAGCCTGCACATAGTACATAGGGATACCGCAGGCAGGACTTACCTGACCGCTTTCGATAGTGTTCTTTAAATATATGAACGAAAAAGGTATCAAATATACGAAAAACACAAACTCAACTGTTAGATTGAGTACCTTCCAGAACGCTTTTCCTCTCCTTGGAAAAAGCTACAAACTGGTCTATCTTTATGGATATGCATTTACGTGTGCAAAGGCTGACACTCAAAAATGCCGACCAGATAAACAGGTATCTTGTGATTTCCTCAGACCATGAAAGCGACATGCCAAGAATATATCTGGAAAACACCTGAATACCCATGATAAGAGTCATCGCAATCAGGAAAATGACCATTAAAAATTCTTCAAGATATTCATCCAGATAATGCAGTATTTTCTTCATGAAATATCCCCTTTCCGTGAATAATTATACGTATTATTTAACTGAATTATTGCTGTTTTTCCACGCAAATATTCACAATTTTATATATTACTATTTGTTATCATCTTCAAAAATGGCGTCACAGCACCTAGTTTACAGATGCCGAGGCGCCATTTTATTTTATTGCATGGTTTTATACAAGCTTTTCTTACATGCTCTTATGAAGTAATCCAAGTACCGTAGACAGATCCTCTACTCCCATCTGTCCGGGTGCAGAAGCTTTCTTTGCGGCACCGAATGTCATTGAAGATCCGAATACCTCACCGCAGAGACGGCTTATAACACCTGTGCCTGCCATTGACATTGTGATGATTGGTCTGTCAGCGTAATCTGTAACCATTTCCTCTGTAGCTGAAAGAAGTGTGAGTACGTCTCGCTTATTCTGTGGCATAACTGCGATCTTAGGGATATCAGCTCCCATATCCTGCATCTTGCGAAGTCTGTAAACAATATCAGACTGTGCAGGAGTCTTGAAGAAATCATGGTTTGAAGCGATAACTCTTGCACCTGCAGCATGTACGCCATCGATGATTTTCTTTACAATCTCATCGCCTGTGAAAATCTCTACATCTACAAAATCAACGTATCCTGTCTGTGCAGCCTGGATGTTAAGCTTGGCATAAGCCTCAGGCTCGATTGCTTTCTCTCCGCCCTCTTTTGAAGTACGGAATGTCATAAGGATTGGAATATTTCCGAGAGCATCACGAAGCTCCTTTAATACTTCCTCAACCTTGTCAAACTCGAATACATTCTCGAACCAGTCAACACGCCACTCGACCATATCAACAGGGATAGAATCAAATGTCTTTGCCTCTGCGATTATGTCATCTTTTGTAACGCCTACGATAGGAACGATGATTTTTGGTGCGCCTGCACCGATTTCAATATCTCTTACCTTAATGGTGTTCATGATTTTTTCCTTTCTTACTTTATATTAGACTGTATGATAATTATACTCCCCAGTATAATGTAATGCATTAATCCTCTTTTGAAAGCTCTACCATCTTAGTATAGCGCAGGTTTACGAATAATCCAAGCACCACGCCGATTGCTGTGAGCACGATGTTCATTACCATAACCTGTGATGGCTGCATCTTTGATGCTGCTGTAAGGATTGTGTAGTTGCAAAGTGATGAAGCGATCATTACGAGCGCTGTAACTGTTCCCTTAATCTTAGGGAAGAGCATGTTGCATACAGATGTTACGATCTGTAAAAGTCCGCCTGCTCCTGCCCATCCGATGATGAATGCACCTGCAATCATGAGTGGCTTTGTCTGTCCGACTAACACTACTGCCATTGTTGCAAGGCAGATTACAGGGTAAACAAGGATAAATCTGACGTCCTTGATTTTTCTTGTTAAAAGAGCTGTTACGATAAGAGCTATCATGGTTCCTGCAGAGTAGTATGACTGCATAACTGACGGATCAGCCCAGCCTACGTTCTCTTTTGCAAAGTTCTGTGCACAGTTGAGCCATAACTGGAAGGTTCCTGTACATGTAAATCCAATGATAATCATTGCAATTGACTCAACAGAGAAATGTGTGTGCTTTAAGCTTGCGATAAGTCCTTCTTTCTTTCCCTCTGCCTTTGCATCAGTATCCGGGAGCGGGAAAATCATTACTAATACTAAAAGCACGATATAGATGATTCCGCATCCGAAGAACAGTGTGTTGTATGATGTAAGTCCTGCTGCTGTTGTAGCAACTGTCATACCAAGTACGAATGGTAAAAGCATCTGTGCGATAGCGATAAAGAATTTGATTCCCATTGTTGCAACGCCTGGTGCTTTGTAGATAATCTCAGCTACTGCAGGGTAGATTCCTGTATCAAGGAATGAGTTTGCAATACCGCCAATGATAGCGCAGATATATGCAATCTGATATCCACCGTGTGTTCCTGCATTGAATGCAAGTGCAAGTCCGATCAGGTAGATAGCATAAGAGCCGCTTCCGATTGCTGTTGAGATACGGCGTCCGAGCTTATCTGATAAAGGTCCTGCAAACGGAAGTGCGATAAGACGTCCAAGTCCTAGGGCTGCTGAAATAGCTGTAATAGCCATAACCTGCACTCCCCATGAAGCTGCGAGAGCCTCCTTGATGACTGCCTGTCCGAGGATAGAGCAGCCCACTCCGTGTATAAAGTAGTTTAAGTAAAGGATTAATGCGCTAGGTAAATATTTTTTATTCATCAGTGTTCTCCTTAATTTCAGTCAAAATAATTCAATGTAATTTAATTTCTGTGGCTGATTAATCATCATATCTGATGTTTAATACTTCCTTCATATGCTCGATTGGCATATCTTTTCCTGTCCAAAGCTTGAAGGCTGCTGCTCCCTGGAAAAGCATCATTCCAAGACCGTTCATTGTCTTGCAGCCCACCTCTTTTGCCATAGAACGCATCTTTGTCTCAAGTGGAGAGTAAGGTACGTCAATTACGATAAGCTCAGGACGGAAGAATGATTTGTCAGGTACTACAGACATTCCCTCGAGCGGCTTCATACCAACACCTGTTCCGTTTACGAAGATGTAGGAATCAGCCATCTCTTCTCTTAACTTCTCCTTGTCATCAAGGTCATAAAGAGTAGCCTTGCAGTCTGTCTTCTCGTTAATTTTTCTAACTGTCTCCTCAGCGTTTGCCCAGAACTTGTCATGGATGTTGAAGATTGAAATTTCCTTGACACCGTCAAGTGCTGCCTGAATCTCGATAGCTGTAGCAGCTCCGCCTGCTCCTGCGATTGTCATCTTCTTTCCGATAACATCGATGTCATTATCCTTAAGTGCCTGCATGAAGCCGATACCGTCTGTGATGTGTCCTGCGAGTACTCCGTTCTCGTTTACTATTGTATTTACAGCTCCGCAAAGCTCTGCTGCCGGTGAAAGCTTGTCTAAGTACTGTCCTACAACTGTCTTGTTTGGCATTGATACATTAGAGCCTACAAGCTTTAATGCTCTGATTCCCTTAACCGCATCCTCAAGAGTGTTGTTGTCAACCTCAAATGCCAGATAAGCGTAGTCAAGTCCAAGATATGCAAATGCCTCATTGTGCATTGCCGGTGAGCTTGAATGTCTGATTGGGTAAGCCATAAGTCCGATGAGTTCTGTGTGTCCTGTGATTCTCTCTGCCATGATTAAATCTCCTTCATTTTTAAATGTAATAATATTGATTATTCGTATTTTACTTAGCTATGTTTTCAACGATGCCCACTTCGTTAAAAACTTAACAACCTTTGATAATGATATTATAACGCATTATTTTTGGTACTTCCAATGCTTATTTTGTTATTTTTTAATAGCATTACTGTACTAATCATGTTATAATATGCACAAATAAAGGCTATGATATTTGTAATTAATAGACTATATCTATTATTTAAAGGAGAATTATGCATGACACTCAATCAATTAAGTTATTTTTACCAAGCGGCAGTTCTGGAACACTTCAATCAGGCTGCCGAAAAAATGAATATCACAGAGCCAAGCCTCAGCCGTTCGATAGCTGCTTTAGAGGACGAGCTTGGCGTCATTTTATTTGAAAAGAGAGGCAGGAATGTAATACTGACCAAGGCCGGGGAGATTTTTTTAGAACACGTGTCTACTATTCTGGGCGATGTAAAGAGAGCCGAGAACAAAATGCACCAGATTGCAACCGACGGCGGACACATCGATATCGCCTACGTATCACCTCTGGCAAAGGTGTTTATCCCAACTATCGTGCGCTCTTTCCTCACCGAAAAGGAAAATAAAAATATCACTTTCAATTTCTTTCAGGACATCACCTCCGTGAATATTGATGGATTAAAAAAAGGCAGGTATGACATAATTTTCGGTTCATACTCGCCAGATGAAAATGGTATTGATTTTGTTCCTATTATAAAGCAGGAAATAGTTGCCATACTGCCTCCCGGCCACCCACTGACACTTAAGGATACCATGGAAGCCACTGATTTCGCAGACTATCCTGTGCTCGGCTATGCCAGACACTCAGGCCTTGGCAAGTACACCAGAAGCTTTTTCAAGAAGCATGATGTATCGCCAAACTTCATATGTGAGTCACCCGATGAGAACGGCATCGCCTCCCTCGTGGCGCAGGGCTTTGGCATTGCGCTTGTCGCAGATGTCGATGCAATTCACCGCGATGACATCTGCATACGCCACCTCGTTTCGCATGAGTCATTCTCACACACTGTATACATGGGCTACATGACAGGCAAATACCAGCTTCCGGCTATCAAGCGCTTCATAGAGTTTGTGCGGGAAAGCTGCAGCTAGGCAGTCTCCTCGATCACAAACCTGATAAATGCCTTCGCAACCGGTGATAAATATCTCTGCTTAAGCGTTACCAGATACACCGCTCTCTCATAAGGAGGATTGTATATATCAAGCGTCTTTACAGAAAGCGACCGAAGTATTGGAATATCAGGCATCACAGCTATTCCAAAGCCCTGAGCCACGAGACCCGCCATACTCGAATCCTCCTCCATCTCGAAGGCTACCTTCGGAAACTGTCCTATCTCCTCAAACATCTGGTCAATGACCGGACGCAGACCGCTGCCCTTCTCAAAATAAATCTGCGGATACTCTATTGTGTCACGCAAATCCACACTGTCCTTTATGGAAAGCGGATGGTCCATGGGCACTGCAAGCACAAGCTTCTGATTCGCAATCTTCTTAAAATCTATATCCTGTTCCCCATCCTTATAAGAAGAAAAAACTATGTCATATTTGTCATCCTTTAGTCCATCTATAATTTCACCGGTTGTTCCAACCGTAAAA
>ENA-OVGR01001317-OVGR01001317.1-human-gut-metagenome-genome-assembly--contig:-NODE-1317-length-21817-cov-5.129400_pt1 | contig 21817 bp, 16 predicted proteins | sample MGYA00237775_ERZ505429 | MGnify/ENA primary metagenome ERZ505429 (study PRJEB26158, sample SAMN06016345) | human gut metagenome | biome: human gut; feature: ankylosing spondylitis patient; material...
TTTTTAGGGAGAGCGTTGATGAAAGTATGACGATGAACAAGCCGTATTGGCGAGGACGGAAGTATGACATATAGCAATTTTTCTATTTCAACGGGTAAAACCGCTGAAACACTTGTCGGACACAAACAAACACGGCTCAATGTTTAGGTAACCCGAAAAAATAAAAATACGGAACAGATTTCTGTTCCGTAAAAATTATTTAAAGAATATCCAACCTTCAACCTTGTCGCCGTCAACCATAAAAGCTTTTTCTGCAATCTCCGCAAGCGGCGAATCACTGTAACTGTCCGAATAAAAATTGTCAATTTTTCCGTCAGGAAAAGCCTCATAAAATCGTTTTACCTTTTCCTTGCCGTGACAGTTTACACCCGAATATTTTCCGCTGTGCATATCTACCTTTGACGCCATAAGGTTTTTTATTTTGAGCCTTTTGCAAACGGGTTTCAGCAAAAATTCGGGTGACGCCGAAATAATTACATCATCATCTTTCTTTTGTTCAAGATAAAACGGTTTTATATTTCCTATGTATTCCTTCCAGAAATCATTTACATCCTTTTCAGTATCGCAATAGGTAAGAAATCTGTACATTTTTTCTTTAAAATCAGTTTTTGTACCTTTTTTGAATACATAGAATTTTAAAAATGCTCCCAAAAGCGATGGGGCAAGAGTGAGTATTTTTTTATGCCTTTTAAGGCAGAATAAATAGAAGTCGGCTGTTGAGTCCCCATAGTAAATCGTTTTATCAAAATCGTAAACATTCATAATATGCAAATTCCTTTTTAGTTTTGCAAATAATTTTTGACATTCAATTCTTAACAGAAGAGAACATCTGCACTATGATTATAATATGAGAAGAAAATTTTTGCAACATTTCCCGTTAATTAGCTCATTTTGGCTGATTATCCAAAGAATATACCGTTATTCTGTTGCTTTTAACTCTGTTTTGTTGTACAATATACTATGTATTATTGTATAAAGGAGAAAATCCGTGTTTGGTTATTTGCAGATTCAAAAGAGCGAACTGCTTGTTCGTGAATCCGAGGCTTATAAGGCTGTGTATTGCGGTCTTTGCAGGCAAATGGGTAAGGATTACTCCGTGTTTACAAGATTTACGCTAAGCTATGACTGCACATTTTATGCAATGCTTTTAATGTCGCTTAACCGTTCATGCAAAGGCTTTAAAGACGGCAGATGCACCTGTAATCCTCTTAAAAAATGCAAGTTTGCAACAGATTCCGGTGACGCATACAGAAAGGCTGCCGCATTTTCAATGATATCGGTTTATTATAAAATCATTGATGATATTCAGGACAGCGGATTTTTTAAAAAGCTTTTGTGCAGAATCATAAAGCCTTTCTTTTCTCATCAGAGGAAAAAGGCAGCAGATAAGTATCCCGATATGGACAAAGCGGTTTCTGATATGATGAAAATGCAGTATGATGCAGAACATTCGGAAAAGCCGTCTGTAGATATGTCGGCTCATCCAACGGCATTAATGCTCGCTGCTGTATTGTCGGCTGAGGCTCATGATGAAATTCAAAAAAGAGTTCTCTATGAATTCGGCTATCATATCGGCAGGTGGATTTATCTTGTCGATGCCGCAGATGATATAGAAAAAGATATCAAATCAAACGGATTTAATCCGTTTGTAAACAAGAAAACAGGTGAGGTAAAATCATCGGATTATATTACAGCGGTGCTGAATCAGTCGCTTGCAAGGGCATATGATGCCTACAATCTTTTGAACTTTACCGATTTTAAGGGAATTTTAGATAATATGATGCTTTTGGGATTCCCTGCATCACAAAACAGAGTAACAAGCAAACTTAATACGGAGGTTAATAATGAATAATCCTTATGAGGTTCTCGGTGTGTCCGAAACAGCTACCGATGAAGAAGTAAAAGCAGCGTACAGAAGCCTTGCTAAAAAATATCATCCCGATAACTACACCGACAGCCCTCTTGCGGATGTTGCGGAGCAGAAAATGAAGGAGATTAATGAGGCATACGATATGATCAATCAGATGCGTCAGAAGGGTAAGGGTACAGGCTCAACAGGCAGCTCGTCCTATAACGCAAATTCTTCAAGCTCACAGTTCTACAATGTAAGAATTTACATTCAGAGAGGACTTCTTGATCAGGCCGATCAGATTCTTGAAAACACGGCACAGTCAATGAGAACCGCCGAATGGCATTATCTCAAGGGCATGATTGCATACCGCAGAGGTTGGTCTGAACAGGCTTTTTCATATTTCACAACTGCGTGCAATATGGATCCTAACAACACGGAATACCGAGCCGCTCTTAACAATATGCAGAGTCAGAGAGTATACAACTACGGCGGTTATACTCAAACAAATCCTAACGCAACAGGCTCATCCTTCTGCGATGTTTGTGCAGGAATGATGTGTGCAAACTGCTTGTGTGATTGTTGCAGAATGGGATGTTAATATGAAGAAAAACGGTATCAAAAAGGGGACAATGCGTATTGCGGTTTGCGGAATTATTGCGGCGCTCTCACTCGTTTTTATGATGATGACATCTCTCGTTCCGATTGGAACATACGCTTTGCCCTGTCTTGCAGGAATTCTCATTTCCTGCATAGTTGTTGAATACGGCTATGGATGGGCAATCGGTGTGTTTTGTGTAACTGCCGTGCTTTCAACGCTCCTTGCCGGCGATAAAGAGGCTGTTATATATTTCATTGCACTTTTTGGCTATTATCCCATTTTAAAGGGCGCTTTTGAATTTAAAATCAAAAACAGGGCAGTTCAATACATACTCAAGTTTGCGGTATTTAATGTTGCCGCCATCGGTTCGTTCTTTGTCGCAACATGGCTGTTGTCAATTCCGACAGATGAATTTACCGTTTTCGGTTTTTATGTTCCGTGGGCATTTTTGATTGCCGGAAATATTTTCTTTTTGCTCTATGATTATGCAATTACCGTATTTGTTATGCAGTATGTTCGCAGATTAAGAGGAAAAATATTCGGTAATTTTCACAAGTAATTATAATTTAAAGAAGTTTTGAGAAGGTGGACCCAAATGAAAAAGCAAAAACTGTTTGTCCGCATAGTCTGCGTAGTCCTTGTGGTTCTTATGGCAGTATCGGTAGGTGCTGTTGCAATAACTGCATTTTCGGCTAATGCGGCTCAATCAACCGAGGAGGTTTCCGCAAGCGTATCAGCAGGTGCATCAGGCTATATAAATGCCTCGTATGTAAATCTGAGGAGCGGTGCAGGCACGAATTATTCGGTCATAACCTGTATGGCAAAGAACACAAAATTTACTTTTGTTGACGGAAAGCTCTATAACTCAAAGTGGTACAAAATCAAGCTTAAATCAAATTCAAAGACAGGCTATGTTACAAAGGAATATGTTGCGGTAAGCTCTTCATCATCGACAACATCTGTAACAGGCTATGTTTCTGATGATTATGTAAATCTCAGAAGAGGAGCAGGCACAAATTATTCTGTTGTTGATTGCCTGAGAAAGAATACTAAGCTTACTTTTGTAAGCACTTCACTCTACAACTCGGCTTGGTATAAGGTTAAGGTTACTTCAACTGCTAAAACAGGTTACATAAAAAAAGACTATGTAAAAATGAACAGCTCAACCCAAGCTACAACAAAGGCAACCAAGCCTGCAACTCAGCCGACTGCGTCAGCGTCAACCGTAAGCGGTTATATAACAGACGATTATGTAAATCTCAGAAGAGGAGCAGGCACAAATTATTCTGTCGTTGAGTGTATGAGAGTAAATACAAAGGTTACTTTTGTAAGCACAAAGCTTTATAACGGTGACTGGTATAATATTAAGCTTACATCAAATTCAAAAACAGGCTATGTAAAAAAAGACTATGTCAAGATGAACGGTCAGACAAAGCCTACAACGACTCAGCCTACAACCACAAAACCGTCAACAGGTTCATCTGTTAAGCTTTCCGTATCAAGCAAATCAATTTTCACAAACAACAGATTTGCAATTACAGCTACTGCATCGGGAACCGTTTCATGGTCAAGCTCAAATACAGGCGTTGCAACCGTTGACTCTCGTGGTATTGTAACAGCCAAGAAAGCAGGCTCTGCAACAATTACTGCGAAAAGCGGTTCGCATTCTGCAACCTGCAAAATTACCGTAAAATCCGGCTCATCGGTAAATATATCCAACAGCAATGTAAATCTTCCGTGGCAGAAGTCAATGCTTTTGAAATCAAGAACAAGCGGCGTCACATGGTCAAGTTCAAATACAAAGATCGCAACAGTTAAGAACGGTGTTGTTGACACGGTAGGCAAGGGCTATGTAACAATCACAGCCTCAACATCATACGGTGCGGCAACCTGCCTCATTCATGTTATGCCGAGGGAGAGTGTGCGTTTCTGCTATGCGTCACCAAACTCAGCTCCGCTAAATTCAAATGTAAGCTTTAAGGCTATTACCGACACGGACAGGGTAGGCGTGTATTTTGTAGTTACAAACGGCTCAACCTCTTATAAGGTCACCGCAAAAAATAAAGTTAAAGACGGTAACTCCTATATCTGGACAGGTACACAAAAGCTTTCAAAATCAGGCAAATGGTCTGTAAAGGCATATTCTAAATTTAAAACCGAATCAAAGTATTACACCACGGCAGGCGGCGGTGAGGGCGAGGTGTTTGTAACCTCAACAACCAATAAAACCACCACAGCCTGTGCCGAGCGCAGAGCGAGTGACGAGGTAATCAAGCTTATTGCAAACTATGAGGGATTTCTCTCGAAAGTCACAGCAGACAACATTACAACCGATCCTACACTCGGTTACGGCAAGGTTGTAGTTTCAGGCGAACAGTTCTACAACAACATAACTTCAAATCAGGCATATGCTTATCTTTGTCAGACCGTGAACAAGGGCGGATATACCACAACAACAAATTCCTACCTTGTAAATAACGGCATAAAGTTCAATCAACAGCAGTTTGACGCACTCGTTTGCTTTGCATACAATGTAGGCAGCGGTGTGTTCTACAATGACTCCGAGCTTCAGTCGGTTCTCTTGAACACAGGTTCAAGCGGAACAATTAAGGCAGGAGCGGCGGGTACTGTAAGTGCTTCCGATGTAAACCTCAGAAGAGGTGCAGGAACTAACTACTCTGTTATTACCTGTATGAACTACGGAACAAAACTCACTTTTGTTGACGGCAAGCGTTATAACACAAACTGGTATAAAGTTAAGCTTTCAAACGGCACAACAGGATATATCCACAAGGACTATGTTTCTGCTTCGGGCGGTTCAAGAGATTTGAATAATGTCAATAAGCAGAATCTTATTAATGCACTTTTGCAGTATCACCATGCGGCAGGTTCTTGCTATTGGGGACTTTTGTACAGACGGGTTGATGAGGCGGAAACCTTCCTCTACGGCGATTATGACCGTGACGGTCAGCACAATTACCACAACTTCCGTTTCTCATGTTATTCAAACCCAAGTTTCGGTATCTGATATTAATTTTTGCAAAGAAGGTCTTAAAATGAAAAAAATAGGTTTCATAGGTGCAGGCAATATGGCAACAGCCATTATAAAAGGACTTATGGCACAAAACGACGGCAAGGCCGATTTTATCAATGTTTTTGATGTAAGCGAAGAAAAGTGTGCCGCTATGAAAAATATGGGCGCAAATGTAATGACATCTGCCGATGAAATTGCAAAGAACAGCTCAATTGTTGTTCTTGCAGTCAAGCCGCAGAATTATCCCGAAGTTCTTGAATCTCTCAAAAACAGCATTACAACAGCCAAAACCGTAGTATCAATTGCCGCAGGCATATCTATTGCATATGTAAGAAAAGGTCTTGAATGTGACTGCCCTGTTGTAAGGGTTATGCCCAATACACCTCTTTTGCTCAAAAAGGGTGCAACAGCTCTTTGCCCGTCAGAGAATATCAGTGACGAGGATAAAGAGATCGTTTACAATATGTTTGCCGGCAGCGGTGTTTGCGAATATATTGACGAAAGCCATATGAATGAAATAATTGCGGTAAACGGCAGCAGCCCTGCTTATATTTATCTTTTTGCAAAGGCTATGGCTGATTACGCAAAGAATTGCGGAATCGACTATGACAGAGCCATGAACCTTGTCTGTGCAACTCTTGAGGGTTCGGCTGCAATGCTCCGTGACAGCGGTGAGCCTGTTGAAACACTCATAGACAGGGTTTGCTCAAAGGGAGGCACAACAATTGCCGCTATGGATAAGCTTAAAGAACACGGCTTCTATGAGGCTGTTCTTGACGGCATGGACGCTTGTACAAAGAGGGCAGAGGAGCTTGGCAAATAATTTTGCTTTAACATAAAATGAATACATTCCTCATATATTTTAACGGACAACCAATGAGAGGAATGTATTTTATGAAAAGCATTGTATTTTCTTTTAAAAAGCGTTATCTTTTTCGCAGATCAAAGGGAATTTCACCGTCTGATGTCAGATTTTTTATAAGGCGATATTCCGTTGTGCTTATCTTTGTTTCGGCTTTTCTTGCCGGACTTGTTTTCGGTTCAATTTATGCATCAAAAGCCGATAAGCAAATGCTTGATTCCCTTGATTTTCTGTTTACTACAAATCTTGATGCAAGGCTAGGTCAGAATGCCGTCAGCACATTTTGTGCCTGCTTTGCATCTGATTTTATATTTCTCACGGTTGTATTCCTCTTGGGACTTGCACCGTGGGGAATACCGTTTTTGCCGTTTGTTTCAGCATTCAAAGGCTTTGGAACAGGACTTACTGCGGCATATCTTATTATTACATATTCACTTAAAGGAGCAGGTTTTTATCTGCTTGTTGTGTTGCCGGGAACATTTTTGTTCTGTCTGGCACTTGTAAAGCTGTCGGCATATGCTTTTGAAATTTCAAAACAGATGTTTTTCAGCTTAATCGGTCATTCTCATCAAACCAATTCTTTGAAAAATGAGGTGATTGATTTTTGTTCCCGATCTGTTTCGGCACTCATAATGACCTTTTGTTCAACCTTGCTGGACACGGCTTTGTGGTGCCTGTTTTCGAGAGCATTCAATTTTTAATTTTGGAGGGCGCTATGGCATCGGAAAAGAACGCTGTAGCATTGACAGGCTTTTTCTCGTCATTGTTTCACAATTTACCACGACTTTTGCTAACGAATGTGCTTTTTGCATTGCCGTTTGCCGTAATATTCGGAATTTTCTTTTTGATTAATACCCTTACGGGTCTTAATTCAATGTTTATATATTTTCTTACGATAATTCCGCTTTTTCCGTTTTATGCCGGCGTAACTCAGGTTACTTCCCATATGGTAAGGGGAGAGGAAAATGTTGATGTTTTCTCAAATTTCATCGGCGGAATAAAAGAAAATCTGCTAAGATTCCTCATACACGGCGTTGTGATGTATGCCGCTGTTTTTATCAGCTACTACTCAATTGTTCTTTATCTCGGACTCGGTTCAAAGAACGGAATGTTTTATGTTCCGCTTGTTATTTGTATTTTAATTGCAATTTTCTTTCTGTTTATATTCTTCTATGTTCCGCCTATGACGGTTACTTTTGATATCAAGATGAAGGATATTTACAAAAACAGCGCACTTATGACATTCGGCGAGCTTAAACACAATCTGTTTGCAGTTTTCGGAATACTTATTTTATTCCTCGTTTGCGCAACGGTGCTTATGTGCAGCTTTACTCCGGTACTGCTCATCATTTTCACAATTGTTCTTGCATTGTTCATTGTTCCGTCAATTTTATCTTTTATAATCAACTCTGCAGTTTATATGAATATGTATTCAATGATTGTTGACAGGGATTCAAAGAGTAAGACAATTGATAAGAAAATGGAGAACAGACGCAAAGGTCAGTTCCGTGATGATGAAGAGCCTGTTGCAGAAGATTATTCGGATCTTGAAATTGATGAATCGGCTGACGGTGATGAATTTATTTTCTATAACGGAAAAATGATGAAAAGAAGTTATCTTTTAAAGCTTAAAAAAGAGGCTGAAGAAAGGAAGAACGCAAAATGAGCGGTAAACACGCAGTTAGAAGTTCAAAAAAATCATTGATAATAATTATTTGTGTTGTTGTACTTGTTGCAGTAATTGCAGGTGCGGTTATTCTGTTTATGAATCTTTCGGGTAAAAATAATAATTCGGCAACAACAGCACCGACTGTGGCTGCTTCAACAACCGCCGACAATACAAACTCAACACAGAGCGTTTCCGACTCTGTATCCGAAACCACACAGCCTGCAACCAAATCGGGTGAAGCTTCACAAGAGCCGACAGAACAGGGATACACAGCCGAAACTTCTTCAAATGACAGTGAAATTGTTGTTCCGACAATCAGCGGAGAAGAGCAAAAGCCAAAATTCAGTGCAACTCTTATTCCGTACTATGCAAAAGATGAAAATTCTTCTGAAGAATATTCTTTAAGAGATCTTTTTGGCTCTGCTTATTCAGGCGGCGGATTTACTTTTAACGAGGACGGAACATTCATTGACGGAATCACAAGTGCCTCGGCAAATTCGGGTGCGTACATCGTTGAGGGCGACTCCGTTGTAATAACATATTCCAACGATAAAAATGTTATTGCTGCCGTAACCAAATGGAACGGTGATGTTCCTGCTGAAATTACCGTAAACTACGGCGGAATTATTGTATCCTTTAAGTAAAATATCGGTGATTAAAATGAGTAAAAAATCTGTTAAAAAGCCTGACTATGCAAAATTTGAGGCTAACAGGGCTGTAAAAAAGAAGAATAAGAAAAAGAAAACAACAGCAATCGTTTCATCGGTTATTGCCGCCTGCGTATTTATCATTGCGGCAATCGTTGCCGTTAATGTGCTTTCACCGTCAGTAACCGCCGAGCTTACCTCGTCTGCATGGGTTCCCGAAGGTGCAAAGAATTCGAGCGGTGATGAGGTTGAAATGAGTGAGGTTTACAACACGAATTACAGCGCTTATCAGGGTTCTATGTCATTTTCCGATGACGGCACTTTTACTTTATGGCTTTCGCCGGGAAGTCCGGATGACGGAACTCACAGCGGAAAATATACCGTGTCAGCTTCGGACAAAGTCAATTTGTCATTTGATGACGGAACAAATACTTCCGCCGCACTCACACAAAAGAACGGTAAAGTTTCGGCTGTTGTGCTTAAATATTATAACGACTATGCAATCACATTTGTAAAACAGTGAATACTTAAAACAAAAAGATATACGGTAAAATTTTCTGCCGTATATCTTTTTTTCTATATTCCGTCAAACAGACTTAGCTGTTCGGTTTTGCTTTCAAATTTATGCAAATACGAAAACACATTTTCAACTCCGAACATAATTCCGTGATTTCTGCAAACTTCTGAAATTCTGTTCATCAGAACATTATTGTTGCCGCTCGTAAGCTGATATGAATTTCCGTATGTATAAATGTATCGTTCTTTCATATTCGGAAAGTGTTTGTCAAGCCGGCTGTAAAAATATTCTCTGTCACCGTCACGCAGAGTAAGACCTATGCCAAAGCATATTATTCCATGAACCTTTGCGTCAATGCAATACTTTAAAAGTCCGTCGATATTTTCTTTTGTATCATTTATAAACGGTAAAAACGGAGAAAACCACACAACACTCGGAATACCGTTTTCCTGAAATGCCTTGAGTGTTTCAAATCTTTCTTTAGTAACGGAAACATTCGGTTCAATTATTCTGCAAAGACTTTCGTCTGCCGTTGTAAGCGTCATCTGTAACACAGCCTTGCTTTTATCGTTTATTTTCGTAAACAGGTCAATATCTCTCATAACAGATGCCGATTTTGTCTGTACGGTTACACCGAATCCGTAGCGGTCGATTATTTCAAGACATCTTCGTGTCAGTTTCAGTTCTTTTTCAAGGGGAATGTACGGATCGCTCATCGCACCCGTACCAATCATACATTTTCTGCGTTTCCTTTTTAAAGCGTTTTCAAGCAATTCCGGGGCATTTTCTTTCACCTCAATATCTTCAAATCGGTGATTCATCTGATAGCATTTACTGCGTGCGTCACAATAAATGCATCCGTGTTGACATCCTCTGTAAATGTTTATGCCGTTTGCGGCAGATAAAATTCCTTTTGCTTTGACCTTATGCATATAATCCTCCGCTTATTGTTTGGCATCGACAAACCACCTGTTTTCCTCCAAAAACAGGTATCGTTCTTTGCCGAGGATATGGCAGGTGTAGCGTATCCCCGCACCGCCTGCTTTGAGAGATGCCGCATACCGCACATCGGAAATTTTGTCAATGCGGTATCTCCTTCCGTCATCCCACACAATATATTCGGGAATAAGATCTCCGTCACAATCAAATGTGGCAGTAACTTTAACATACTTTTTCATAGCTTGTTACCTCCCTTAAAATCAGAGAAACATCTTTAATTTTTTGCCTAAGATGCATCGTTATCATAAATATCCGACAGGATGAATTGTATGATCTTCCTTTGGGTTAAAATCCGAAAGCTCCTTGTCATCAAGCAAAACGGCAGGGCGAACAGCATAATTGCCGAATCGCTTTTTTAATCTGTCAAGTGTTTTGTCAAGCTGTTCGTTCTGAATAAGTCGCTTTTCATCACGCAAAAGGCTCATCTGGTGCGGCTGATCATCGTGAATAAAATCCGTAACGCTTACCCCGATACTTCTCAGCGGCTTTTCCATTTTATAGCTTTTTTTGAAAAGCTCAATAGCCGTATTTGTGATATCCTTTGTAAGATTTGTGTGGATTTCCGTTGTGTGCTGTCGGTTAAATGACATCAGCTCGTTGTCACGAATTGTAATGCAAACCGTTTTTGCCATAAATCCCTGTTCACGCATTCTTCTGCAAACGCTGTCACACAAAACGAATATAACCTGTTTTACATCGTTAAAGGTTACCATATCTTTCGGAGTTGTGGTTGAGTTACCGATTGACTTTACCTCGCTGTTTTCGTTCATATGGGCAACAGGGGAAGAGTCGTATCCGTTTGCAAATCCGTAAATTAGGTCGCCCCATTTTCCGAGATATGACCGCAACAGCGTAACATCTGCGGTTGCGATATCTCCAATCGTATAAATGCCGATAGATTCAAGCTTTCTGCCCGTTGCTCTGCCAACATACAAAAGGTCTTTTGCAGGACAGTTCCACACAATATCTTTGTAATTTTCCCGCGTGATTTCCGTTATAGCGTCAGGCTTTTTATAGTCACTTCCGAATTTGGCAAAAATTTTATTAAAGCTGACTCCGATGCTTACGGTTATTCCGAGTTCCTGCTTTATACGGCAATTAATTTCGAGTGCAATCTCTTTGCCGTTCATATTCTTATTGTCGGTAACATCAAGCCATGCCTCGTCAAGTCCGAACGGCTCGATTTTGTCGGTGTATTCGCTGTAAATTCTCCTTGCCATTTTTGAAAATCGCTTGTACAAATCAAAGTGGGGAGGAACGGTTATGAGGTCGGGACATTTCTGCTTTGCCTGCCAGATTGCCTCGCCTGTTTTTATATTGTACTTTTTCGCAATCTCATTTTTAGCAAGAATAATTCCGTGCCGATTTTCCGCATCACCGCTCACGGCAACAGGTTTATTCCTGATTTCGGGATGATGCAAACACTCAACGCTCGCATAAAATCCGTTACAGTCGCTGTGAAGAATAACCCTGTCTTTTTTATATTTGCTTTTGTCAACGGCACAATTAATATTCACAACGCATCACCTCGAACATTTGTTTTTATTCAATTATAGAACACTTGTTCTATAAAGTCAAGCGTAATTTTGTCGTGTATATTAAAAGTAATGATACCAATGATATTAAAAATATTTCTAAAATACGATTTTTCTTTAAAAAAAACATTGACATATACTTATATAGGTGATAAACTGGAACTAAGGTAGAATGGTTGTATTTAAAAATAGTTAATCAGGGACACAAATATAAATATTATAAAGGAGAAGAGTATGAAGAAAAAAATTAGAATAATTTCGTTGGTTTCATTATTGTTGTTGTCGATTTTTTCCACTCAAAGTGTATTGGCATCAGAGTCTGTAGATGATGAAAACGATAATGGTGGCTATGTTGCAGATGATACGGAACGTTTGGAAGTACCATTTGAACATGACGGGTATTCGTTGACTACAAAATATGACCCGAGAGAAAGTAATCATTTAACAGATATAAGAAATCAAAGCAATGTCGGCATTTGTTGGATGTATGCCGCTGCTTCCACAGAAGAACAATTTATTGCAACACGGTACGGTAGAAAATTTGATGTTTCTGAATTGCATGGTGCAGTTGCTTTATCTGACTGTATTAAAAAAGTAAATAAAAGTCAAATTGAACCGGGTTATTATGAAACTGGCCCTAATAGAGGTTCTACAACTGCAGTAGCTGCACAGTACATAACAAATTGGAATACTCCGATTTTCTATAACGATGTCCATAAATGGTGCTCAAATATCAGCGAGGCAGAATATCCTTTATCTATTATGCAAACCTTTTATAATAAACACCATAACTGGATTGAAATAAAGGATGACGGAGATGCATTTACAGATTCAAAATCATTATTTAATCTCACGGGGTTTAGATATATTTCCAAAGATATGGATAATATTAAGTATGCTATTCAGAATTATGGTGCTGTTAGTGCAGGCATACATTATGATAGTAATATGGTTAAAAATGTAAATGGTAATGAACAAACCCTTAATAATGTGAGCAGAAATCATGCTAATCACTCCATAACCATTGTAGGCTGGGATGATGATTTTTCTAAGGATAATTTTAGAAATGGTTTTAAACCCGAAGGCAACGGTGCGTGGTTGGTGAAAAACAGTTGGGGATATCAGGATATAAGAAGCGGTTATATGTGGATTTCTTATGAGGACGGTTCTTTGGAGGCTAGCGATAACTACTTTTCCGTAACAACCGGTGTTCAACCCGCTGATGAAAGTGAGTATATGCTTTCTTATGATTACTTGCCGATTGTGAGTCGTTCCGAGTCGGACAAAATTTTCAAAGACAGAGTATTGTTGGCAAATGTATATGATGTGTCATCTTTTACTGATACTTATGATTGCATAAACAAAGTGATGCTATATTTAAAAGCTATTGATTGCACATACAACATAAGAATAATTCCGCTACAAGATAATTCTGTTCCGACTAATGTGAACGATTACCAAGTATTATCATCAGGCACTTACAGCGGTGAGGGTTATTTTACTGTAACATTAAGTAAACCTTTTGAATTTTCTTCTGGAGATAAATGTGCTGTAATTGTTGAAATAATACCTAATGGTAGTAATTCTAAAATTTATATTCCTTATGAGGGTAGTTATAATGCCGCAAGAGGTATTTCAAGTGGAGAAAGCTACTATTGCTTTGATAGCGGAAGTAATTTGAAGTGGCAGGATGCAGCAGCAAATGATGTTTACGGAAATTTTTGTATTAGACCTGTGTTGAAAGATACAGATAGCAAAGATTATTCTGTGTCTATTTTTCCTAATGCCGTAACTAATACAGATGAAGATGTTGCAGTTTCGTATGTATCTGATTATGAATTGTTCAATATATCTAACTCTGATAATAGAGTGTTGTATCAAGATACTGATTATGAAATTAACGATTGTACTGTCACGTTAAAAAAAGAATATTTAACTTCGCTTAACGGTAGATATCAGGAATTATATTTTAGATTTAATAATAATATAGTAAAAACCGTTGTGATAAATCCAAAATCCAAAATCAGCAAGGTTAGTATTGATGGAGTACCAATAGTTGGAAAAACTTTAAATGCAACTTGTATTGGCAATCCTATAAAAGATTCATATAATGTGAGTTATCAGTGGCAATCGTCAGTCAATGGTAATAATTGGTATGATATAAGCGGTGCTGTAAAATCAAGCTATGAAGTGACCGATAATGATTTTGGACGATATATCAGGGTGAAGATAACAGCCAAAAAATATGGAAATGTTGTTTATCCAACTACGGTATATTCAGAACCAACATCAATAAAAGCTGTCATATTAGGAGATGTTGATTTAAATGGCAGTATAACTATTACGGATGCTACCATGATACAAAAGTACATAGTCAATCTGATAACATTTAGCGAAGAACAAAAAGTAGCCGCTGATGTCGATATGGACGGTAACATTAATACAAATGATGCTACTGAGTTGCAGAAAAGGATATTTAATGTTTCTTAAAAAGTTACAAATAATACTTCAATAGGAGAATTGTTATGAATATTAAAAAAATAAGTGCTTTATTACTTGCTGTATTATTAATTGCAAGCACCGCCGTTTTTTCTGTTTCAGCGGTGTCACGCAGTTATTCGTATATTTATAATTATGCGTTAAAAGTAAAGATGGATATTTCATCTACCGGTGGAAAAAAGCCGTACGCATATTACTATTATGACCATAGTTATAAGTTGGCAGAAGAAATTTTATCTTTATCGGAAGAAACAGAGAGTATAGAATTACAAAATAAATATGATGAATTAAAGGATTTTTATGAGAATCCGTGGATAAGCCCAAGTGGTGCCGGCTATACTTGCTATTATGCTGTTAATGAGAAAAACGATAATAACTGGTACTCTGACGAAATTTGGAATACATTTGTTGAAAAAAGAGAAAAGCTTTTTAATGCCCTTAGTGTTAACAATCCGAATTTTGAACTTAAAGAGTATGGCGAGGGAATTTTAGATAAAGATTATACTATTAAACAACAGAAATACATAAGTGAATGTTTCTATGAGTTATTGGAAGTTTTTAATACAATGACCTGTCAGAATATTGTTCTCGGTGATGTTAACGGTGATGGAGTTGTTAGTGTAGTAGATGCTACGCTTGTTCAAAAATATATAGTAGGTGAGGTTGATTTTAACTGTGCACAGAAGTTGAGAGCAAGAGTGAATTGGAATGCCTTTCCCATAACTGTCAAAGAGAGCACTACCATACAAAAATATATTGTCGGTTATACAGATGTATATTTCTATACCGGTGGAATCGTAGAAAATGAAAGCGATTTTGCAACATCTTTGGATAACTGGGAGATTTGTTCTCAGTGGTAATTAAAGCTATATCAAAAAAGACTTCGTACTCTGTTGCGAAGTCTTTTTCTGTTTTAACATAACATTACGATTGATTACAGCTGTGTAACTGTCATTTACAAAAACGAGATATTGTGGTAGAATTTACAATGTTAAATTATGTAAAAGTGTCGGATATTACAGATGTTTGTCCGAAAGCTATTTTGTATCGGAGGTTTTATTGATGGAAGCTTACAAAAAGGAATTCATTGAATTTATGGTTGATTGTCAGGTTCTCAAATTTGGCGATTTTGTTACAAAGAGCGGAAGAAAAACTCCTTTCTTCGTAAACACAGGTTTCTACAGAACAGGTGCTCAGCTCCGCCGTCTCGGTCAGTATTATGCAGAGGCTGTCAACAACAAGTTCGGTCTTGATTTTGATGTTCTTTTCGGACCTGCATATAAGGGCATTCCGCTTTCTGTTGCCGCAACTATCGCAATCAGCGAAAAATACGGTCAGGATATCCGTTATTGCTCAAACAGAAAAGAAGTTAAGGATCACGGCGACAAGGGTATTCTTCTCGGCAGTCCTATCAATGACGGTGACAGGGTTGTTATCATCGAAGATGTTACAACAGCAGGCACTTCAATTGAAGAAACTCTCCCGATTATCAAGGCTCAGGGCGATGTAAACCCAATCGGTCTTGTTGTTTCCGTTGACCGTATGGAGCGTGGCAAGGGTACAAAGAGCGCACTTTCCGAGATTGAAGAAAAGTACGGCCTTAAAACAACTGCAATCGTAACAATGGCAGAGGTTGTTGAACACCTTTACAACAAGGAATACAAGGGCAAGGTTATTATTGACGACAAGCTCAAAGCCGCTATTGACGCTTACTATGAGCAGTACGGCGTAAAGGAATAACAGCTTTTAATTATTAATATTAATCAGTCGGGGCGGTTTTATCCGCCCCCAAAGTTTGAAAAAACTTATTTTGCGGTGGGGATAATATGGCACGGACAACCGATAACGAACACAGCGGTCATCGTGAAAGAATGCGTAAAAAGTTCATAGAAAACGGCTTTGATGTGTTTGAAACGCACGAGGCTCTTGAAATGTTCCTTTACTATGCTATTCCGAGAAAGGACACAAATCCTCTTGCACATCGTCTGCTTGACCGTTATATCACTGTCGGCGGAGTGTGTGACGCTCCGATTGACGAGCTTATGAAGGAATTCGGTCTGTCTGAAAATGCCGCCGCATTGCTCAAAATGTTGCCCGAAATGGCAAGGCTTTATACCGAATCAAAGATGTCGCATGATAATATCATCGACTATGAAAATCTCGGTAAAATATTTAAAGCAAAATTTATCGGTCGAACAAACGAATGTGTCGCTCTCATGCTCGGTGATGCAAAGGGCAAGATGATTTATTTTGATATAATTTCAAAAGGTTCACTCAATTCATCCGATATGCCCGTCAGAAAAATTGTTGATTTGTCACTTCGTCACAATGCCAAAACTGCATTTATAGCACATAATCATCCCAGCGGAACAGCTCTGCCTTCGGGAAGCGATCTTGACACAACAATAGTTTTGAAGAGTACGCTTGCAACTGTCGGAGTTGAGCTTATCGACCATTTCATAATAACCGATGATGATTATGTTTCTCTCCGTGAAAGCAGGCTTGCGGGGAACATCTTCTATTATGAAAAGTAATAATGTTCTTTAAAAGAAACATTTGACAATTAAAAACATCTGTTCTATAATTAAAATCGAAATTTTGTTCGGATATGTTTTCTGTTACAGGACTTTTGTAATAAAGAGCCTTGTAACAGGAAACATAATAAAAAATCCGTATTTGAAATGTGATGTGTATTATGGAATTTAAACTTCATTCAAAATATCAGCCGACAGGCGACCAGCCGCAGACAATTGAAAAGCTTGTAAACAGTATAAATGCAGGCAACCGTGAACAGACTCTCCTCGGTGTAACGGGTTCGGGTAAAACTTTTACAATGGCAAATGTTATTCAGAGGGTTCAAAGACCGACCCTTGTGCTTGCGCACAATAAAACTCTTGCGGCTCAGCTTTGCAGTGAGTTCAAAGAGTTCTTTCCCGACAATGCGGTTGAATATTTTGTGTCATACTACGATTACTATCAGCCTGAGGCATATGTTGCACAGACGGATACTTATATTGAAAAAGACAGTTCAATCAATGATGAGATTGATAAACTCCGCCACAGCGCAACTCTTGCACTTTCCGAAAGACGAGATGTAATTATTGTTGCCTCGGTTTCTTGCATATACAGCCTGGGCGATCCTATTGACTACCGTAATATGGTAATCTCACTTCGTCCGGGAATGGAAAAGTCCCGTGATGAGCTTGTAGAAAAGCTTGTTGAACTGCAGTATGAACGCAATGATGTAAGCTTTACCCGTAATAAATTCAGGGTTCGTGGTGATGTGGTTGAAATTTTCCCTGCCGCATCAAACGATTCTATAATCCGTGTCGAATTTTTCGGAGATGAAATTGACAGAATTTCCGAAATCAATCCGCTTACGGGTGAACTCAAAGCTGTTTTGAAACATGCCGCAATCTATCCTGCGTCACACTACATTGTGTCGGGAGATAAGATGAAAAAGGCTCTTGCGGAAATTGACAGGGAGCTTGAGGAAAGACTTGCATATTTTCGTGAAAACGGAAAGCTCCTTGAGGCACAACGACTTGAACAGCGTACAAGGTACGATATGGAAATGTTGCAGGAAATCGGATTTTGTACGGGTATCGAGAACTATTCAAGAATAATGTCGGGCAGAGCGCCAGGCTCATCGCCGTACACGCTTTTAAGCTATTTCCCCGATGATTTTCTGCTCTTTGTCGATGAGTCCCATGTAACGCTTCCACAGGTACGGGGAATGTTTGCGGGTGACTATGCAAGAAAAAAGAGCCTTATTGACTACGGTTTCAGACTTCCGTCTGCACTTGATAACCGTCCGCTCAACTTTGACGAATTCTATTCAAAAATAAATCAGGCTGTTTATGTAAGCGCAACGCCGGGCGATTTTGAGCTTGAAAAATCGGCTGTTGTTGCAGAGCAGATTATCAGACCTACAGGACTTCTTGATCCAGAGATAACAGTCAGACCAATAGAGGGTCAGATAGATGATCTTATAAGTGAGATTAATAAGGAAGTTGAGAAGAAGAATAAGATACTTGTGACTACACTTACCAAGCGAATGGCAGAGGATCTCACAGATTATCTAAAGGAAGTCGGAATAAGAGTCAAGTATCTTCATGCGGATATTGATACACTAGAGCGACAGAAGATTATAAGGGATATGAGACTTGACGGATTCGATGTGCTTGTTGGTATTAATCTGCTTAGAGAGGGACTTGATATTCCGGAGATAAGTCTTGTGGCTATTCTTGATGCTGATAAAGAGGGCTTCCTAAGAACAGAGACTTCACTTATCCAGACGATAGGACGAGCTGCCAGAAACGCAGAGGGACACGTTATTATGTATGCAGATACTATAACAGAGTCTATGGAAAAGGCTATATCTGAGACGGAAAGACGTAGAAAGATACAGCAGGAGTACAATGAGGTACACGGAATAACCCCTCAGACTATAAAGAAGGCAGTAAGAGATCTTATAAGTATATCTAAGGCAGCAGAAGCAGATAATTCAAATGGAAGGCTTGATGTAGATTATGAATCTATGAGTATTAAAGATCTTGAAAAGGTTAAGAAGCAGATTGAGAAAAATATGCGTAAGGCTGCAGCAGAGCTTGACTTTGAACAGGCGGCTATGCTTCGTGATAAGATGATTGAGATTAATAAGTATATTTATGAGGATAAGAAGTCAGGCAGATAGAATTAATAGCTGTTATACAAGGTTAGGCTATAAGTTCAAAAGCAATATTACGCAGTCAGAATTATAAAAAGCAGTTGCTGATTATAGAAAAAGCCTTATGTAACTGAGATGATTAAGGATTAAGAAAGAAGAAATAACGGAGAAAATAGAGTATGGAAAAAGGCGATTACAGGAATTATATAAGAATAAGAGGTGCAAGTGAACATAATCTTAAAAATATTGATGTAGATATACCAAGGGACAGTCTTGTAGTACTTACAGGTCTGTCTGGCTCTGGTAAGTCAAGTCTTGCCTTTGATACTATATATGCAGAAGGCCAGAGAAGATATATGGAGTCATTATCTTCATATGCAAGGCAATTCTTAGGACAGATGGAAAAACCGGCGGTAGAGAGTATAGAAGGACTTTCACCAGCTATTTCCATAGACCAGAAGTCAACTAACAGAAATCCACGTTCAACAGTTGGAACTGTTACAGAGATATATGATTATTTCAGATTATTATATGCAAGAATAGGTACTCCACATTGTCCAAAGTGTGGTAAGGTAATCAACAAGCAGACTGTAGACCAGATGGTTGATACTATTATGGAGCTTCCAGAAAGAACAAAGATACAGATATTAGCTCCAGTTGTAAGAGGAAGAAAAGGTGAACATAAGAAGCTTTTTGAACAGGCTAAAAAGAGCGGTTATGTAAGAGTTATTGCTGATGGCAATATGTATGAGCTTACAGATGAGATAAATCTTGATAAGAACAAGAAGCATAATATAGAAATTGTCATTGACCGTCTTGTAGTCAAAGATGGAATTAATAAAAGACTTACAGACTCAATAGAAACAGCACTTAAGCTTGCAGAGGGACTTATGACAGTTGACGTTATAGACGGTGAGCCGATTAACTTTTCACAGAGCTTTTCGTGTCCGGATTGTGGCATAAGCATAGATGAGATAGAGCCAAGAAGCTTTTCATTCAATAATCCATTTGGTGCGTGTCCAGATTGTTACGGACTTGGCTATACAATGAATTTTGATGCAGAGCTTCTTATACCAGATGATTCATTAAGCATCGATGATGGAGCTATAGTTGGTATGGGATGGCAGTCTGTAAAGGATGAGGGCAGCTTTTCAAGGGCTATTATGAGTGCACTTGCAAAGGAATATAACTTCAGTTTATCAACACCATTTAAGGATTATCCAGATGATATTAAGAATATGATTATAAATGGTACTAATGGCAGGAGTGTTAAAGTGCATTACAAAGGCCAGAGAGGCGTTGGAGAATACGATATAGCATTTGAAGGCCTTATCCATAATATGGAGAAAAGATATAGGGAAACTTACTCAGACAGTGCAAAGCAGCAGTATGAGGAATTCATGCGCATAAGACCTTGTAAATCCTGCCACGGACAGAGATTAAAGCCATCATCTCTTGCTGTTACGATAGCAGATAAGAATATATATCAGATTACGGATATGTCTATTGTTAAGTTAAAGAAGTTCTTAGATAAGCTTGAACTTACAGACAGACAGAAGTTTATCGGTGCAGATATACTTAAGGAGATTAAGGCAAGAATACAGTTTCTTATGGATGTGGGACTTGATTATCTTTCATTATCAAGAGCTACAGGTACGCTTTCAGGAGGAGAGGCACAGAGAATAAGACTTGCGACACAGATAGGTTCAGGACTTGTTGGTGTGGCTTATATACTTGATGAGCCAAGTATCGGACTTCATCAGAGAGATAACGACAAGCTGCTTGGGACACTTATACATTTGCGGGATCTTGGTAATTCAGTTATAGTAGTTGAACATGATGAAGATACTATGCGTGCTGCTGATTATATTGTGGATATAGGTCCGGGTGCCGGACGTAATGGTGGAGAAGTTGTTGCGACAGGAACAGCGGCTGATATTATGGCATGCAAGGATTCGCTTACAGGTGCATATCTTAGTGGAAGAATCAGGATTCCAGTGCCGGCGAAGCGAAGAAAGCCGACAGGCTGGATAACTGTTAAGGGTGCAAGGGAGAATAATCTTAAGAATATTGATGTTGATATACCACTTGGAGTATTTACATGTGTAACAGGTGTATCGGGTTCAGGAAAGAGCTCCCTTGTGAATGAAATTCTGTATAAGCACCTTGCGAAGTCTTTAAACCGTGCAAGATGTATCGCTGGTGACCATGATGATATTACAGGAATTGAGCAGCTTGATAAGGTTATAGATATTGACCAGTCGCCAATAGGAAGAACTCCACGTTCTAACCCTGCAACATATACAGGCGTATTTGATATGATAAGGGATCTTTTTGCTTCAACAACAGATGCTAAGGAAAGAGGTTATAACAAAGGACGTTTCAGCTTTAATGTAAAGGGAGGACGTTGTGAGGCTTGTTCTGGAGATGGTATTATCAAGATAGAAATGCATTTCCTGCCTGATGTATATGTTCCTTGTGAAGTGTGTGATGGAAAGCGTTATAACAGGGAAACACTTGAAGTTAAGTATAAGGGAAAGAGCATATATGACGTGCTTGATATGACAGTTGAGGATGCAGTTGATTTCTTTGAAAATGTGCCATCAGTCAGAAGAAAAATAGAAACTCTTAATGACGTTGGACTTTCATACATTAAGTTAGGACAGCCATCTACAGAGCTTTCAGGTGGAGAGGCACAGAGAATAAAGCTTGCTACAGAGCTTTCTAAAAGAAGTACAGGAAAGACTATATATATTCTTGATGAACCTACAACAGGACTTCATTTTGCCGATGTCCACAAGCTTGTTGATATACTTCATAAGCTTGCAGAGGGCGGTAACACTGTTGTTGTTATTGAGCATAATCTTGATGTTATCAAAACAGCCGATTATATTATAGATATGGGACCAGAAGGTGGCGACAGAGGTGGTACAGTT